>Ga0316204_10000146_pt1 | contig 294510 bp, 270 predicted proteins | sample 6monrhotite_MG_2_FD_205661 | JGI IMG/M metagenome (GOLD analysis project Ga0316204, IMG submission 205661) | Microbial mat bacterial communities from mineral coupon in-situ incubated in ocean water Damariscotta River, Maine, United States -... | ecosystem: Environmental > Aquatic > Marine >... | reverse complement strand
CTTGCGAAGATCATTAGAAAGAGATCGTGCCATAGGGGCTGGCCTCCTCATCCAGCCCTTAGCTTGAATCACAATTCCGCCCTCAAGGGAATCCTAATTGATTCAAAAACTGCGGGAAGTGCTCTAGCATCTGGCTTCACCGTTGGCATGGTTGCATTGGATGGGACTTTCTCCGCAAATGGAGAAGATATTAAAAGCCAGTTTCTGAGCATTCAAGGCGTGGCAACGCAAACCGCCATGTCGGGATGACGTCGAGGCCTATTGGTCGGCGCTTTGGAGAATGGATTTCCGGACCCGGACTATTCTATCTTTACCTTGCCCATGACCAATGACAATCGCCTGACGTGCCACCGCAAAATTGGTGCGGCGATTTCGCAAGTTTTTCATCTTCATCAGGCAAAAGAAAACCGAGGCCCTAGGGCCTCGGTTTCCAATCTCAATACCAGCTAAACACCAGTATGTTGATTTGACACACTCACATTAGAACTTCAAACGCGTTCCGGCCATGATGGCAGAGAAATCGTCGTAGTTGGTCGCAGTGGTGTCGTCATAAGACACACGGCTATAGGACAGGAAGACATCGGTGCCGACAGAGGAGATGCTCTGGTTAACAGCAAGACCGAGGATCTCACCTTGGTCACCAATAGACGTACTATCGTCCGCTCTCGTGTAGTTAACCGCAAATCCCGTCGTGCCAAGGTTGGTCAGGCTAGCAGCGTAACCGATACCGCCGTGCCATTCTTTACCTTCGATAATACCCGTTCTTGAATCTTCACGGGTATATCCCAAGTGAGCAGACAGGCCGCTGTCGTGCTTGATAGCAACGGAACCACCCATGGTACCATCAACGTTACCAGCTGCGCCGTCAGATTTCTGATAGAACGCGCCAGCAGAAACCTGAATGCCACCAAACTTACCGCCATAGCTTGCGCCAACGCCGGACTGTGAGTTTGCACCGAGAGAGGCCGACAATTTCAGACCACCAAAAGAAGGCGTGTCATAGCGAATGCGGTCAATACGGCCCGGATCGTACTGGCCTGTTGCACTACCGACGGTAATCCCCGTCAATGCATTAGTTGCGCTGTTAACAAAAGCCGAAGACCCGGCCCCACCAGCGCCTTGAGCACTCATGGATGGGCCCCAAGAACCGAGGGAATTTGTGGATGCGCCATCACCAGCAGCACTGCCCTGGCCGATGTAGAACTTACCAGCAGCCTTGTGCGCGAAGGTAACTTCAGTTTTACGCATGCCCCATGTAGCAGCATCAGTAGACGTATCAGCCGTGCCACGCTGGCCTAAGCTATAGGTGCTGTTAGAACGCGGCATGTTCATTTCAATGATGCCACCAACGGTCACAGACTCAGTCATTTGACCGGAAGCAATCCAGCGTAAACGCGTAGCGGTATCAATACCGTCAACGTTGAACAGGGATGCGTCCTGACCGTTGTCTTGATACACCAAAGAACGTGCAATTTGGCCGCTCATGACGAGTTTATTTTTGTTGCCGTTGCTGAGCTCAGCCTGAGCCGGCGAGACAACAGCTGGAGCAGCGACAGCCATCAAGGCTGCGGCAGCAACAGAAGTTTTAAGTACAGTTTTAATATTCACGTTTTTCTCTCCTTGCACCATTATGGTGGGGTTACCCCAATAATTAAGAAACTTGAAACTACCGTCTGTCCGCAACACGAACACTGGCAACACCTCGCCTCTGATCGTGTGCAGTTTAGCCATTTTGCCGTTTGGGCCTAGTGAAATCAGCGTTCAGCGATGTTTTTTTATGACAGTGTGTTTTTTTTGCAACATTTTAGCAATTGAAATTGTCCCAGACGTCAAATGCTCTTTATTCCCCCTTCGTGGACCGATTGAAGGGTGGCTTTAGACCACCTTCATCGGTATTTGTAAGGCGCGGACAGAACCACAACAGGCATAAGGAAACTAGATTATGGCGGCTTATGATTACGACTTGATCACAATTGGCGCCGGATCGGGCGGCGTCAGGGCGTCGAGAATGTCATCTGGTTTGGGAGCCCGCGTTGCCGTTGTCGAAAACCTGCGTACCGGCGGCACCTGTGTCATGCGCGGCTGCGTGCCTAAAAAATTGTTGATTTATGGCGCCCACTTCGCCGAGGACTTCGAGGACGCGCGAGGGTTCGGCTGGACGCCGGGTGACAATGCCTTCACTTGGTCACGCCTGATCGCCGCCAAGGACCAAGAACTCGACCGCCTTGAAAGTGTTTATCATAACATTCTAGCTGCGGCAGGTGTTAGAGAAATCAACGGCACCGGGTCTTTGGTTGACAATCACACCGTCGCCGTGAACGGAAAGACCTACACGGCGGAAACCATTCTTATTGCCACAGGCGGCTGGCCCAGCATGCCGCAAATCCCCGGAATTGAGCATGTCATCACCTCTAACGAGGCCCTGGACCTGCCGGATTTGCCTAAACGCATTGTGGTCGTCGGCGGCGGATTTATTGCCGTGGAATTTGCCGGAATCTTCAATGCCCTCGGCGCGGACGTCCATGAAGTCATCCGCGCCGATAATATTCTGCGGGGTTTCGATGATGCGATTCGCGTTGGTTTGCGCGAAGAAATGACCAAAAAAGGTATCACTGTCCATGACGGGCTCAACGTCACCAACATTGAAAAGCAACAAGACGGCAGTTTCCGTGTCAATTTTGACGAGGGCCCGCCGCTAGACACCGATCTGGTCATGTATGCGACCGGGCGCAGCCCAATTACCAAAGGGCTTGGCTTTGAAGAGGTTGGCATTGAACTTGATAGCAAGGGAGCGATTACCGTCGATGACTATTCCAAAACCTCGGTTGACAACATTTATGCCATTGGCGACGTCACCAACCGCATGAACCTGACGCCGGTCGCCTTGGCCGAGGGCATGGCCTTCGCTAAAACAGTTTATGGCGGGACACCTGTATCAATGGCCTACGACAACGTCCCGTCCGCCGTATTCAGCCAGCCGCCAATCGGCACCGTCGGTCTTACCGAGGAACAGGCCCGCACACGGGGACCGGTCGACATCTACATGTCGAGCTTCAAAGCCATGAAACATACCCTATCGGGGCGTGATGAAAGATCACTGATGAAAATTATTGTCGATCAGGAGAGCGATGTTGTTGTTGGATGCCACATGTTGGGCGCTGACGCCCCGGAGATCATTCAGGGCATTGCCATTGCCCTGAAATGCGGCGCCACCAAAACGCAATTTGATTCAACTGTCGGCATCCACCCAACCGCTGCTGAGGAGTTTGTAACCATGCGGGAAAAGCAGACTTAGTTTAATCTTCTGCTGCCACTAACCATAAAGCCATCGCCGCCAGGACCGTACCCGAGACGCGGCCCTGCCATTTCCAGAACAGCGTATGGGAGCGCAGGGCCTCACCAATAGGTGCGATGCAAACGATGGCAAGGCAGAAAACCCCGAGCCCGATAAGCGCGAAAGACAAGCCAAGAACAAAAAGCTGAACCGTCATGCTGCCGCGCCCCGGGTCCGTAAACTGCGGCAGAAAGGCGATGAAGAAGATTGCTAGCTTGGGATTAAGCAGACAAAGGGTCGCTGCCTGACGGATAATTTTGGCTTTTCCCAATTGACCATTGCCGACAGGCATGGAAATCACATTCTCTCGTGTCGTAAACGCCTTGAAGGCCAAATACAGAAGATAAACCACCCCGGCATATCTAATGACGCTATACAGTTTTGGCGCGGCAACAAAAAGCTGGCTCAAGCCCAGTGTAACTGCGGTAACGTGGCCGACCAGAGCCAGGGCGATCCCTATCGCCGCAAGAAACCCCGCGTGCCGTCCTTGAGACAGCGTCCGGGTTAATACATAAATATTATCGGTGCCAGGCGTAATCGCCAACAAAAATGCGGCCCCCAAATAAGCGCTGTAAACTGCCAGATCGATAGGGAACATGGTGTTCAAATGTCTTTCAAATCGTTAGAAAATGCTGGGATCGAATTCGACCTTAACGCAAGCAGCCTGACGAACCGAGGGAAACTTTGAAGCAATTTAGCCGGAAAGGATCCTTACTTTAACTGGAAAAGGACGGACAAGCCGCGTATATCGGGCAATCTTGATCTACCGGCCCGGTTTAGCCGATAGGTCGGATAGATTTTTACCCCACCATTAGTTTAAAGACATTGAGGAAAAGATGAGCAACACGTGGACACCTTCAAGCTGGCGCCAAAAACCGATCCAGCAAGTTCCGGAATACCCGGATGCCGCCGTCGCCAAGGCGGTTACAGATCGCTTGAAGACCTATCCTCCGCTGGTGTTCGCTGGTGAGGCCCGCAACCTAAAACGAAATTTGGCTGACGTCTGTGAAGGCAAGGCCTTCCTGTTGCAGGGCGGCGACTGCGCCGAAAGTTTTGCTGAATTTCACCCTGACAACATCCGCGACACCTTCCGCGTATTACTGCAGATGTCCGTTGTCCTGACCTATGGCGCGGGCATGCCGATTGTTAAAATGGGCCGCCTTGCCGGACAGTTTGCCAAACCGCGTTCGGCACCAACCGAAACCATCGATGGCATCACCCTTGACTCCTACCGTGGCGACATGGTCAACGGTATCGAGTTCTCGCCTGATGTTCGCACCCCGGACCCAGACCGCCTGATGAAGGTCTACAATCAATCTGCAGCAACCCTTAACCTGCTCCGGGCCTTTGCCCAAGGCGGATATGCCGACCTGCATAAGGTTCATCAGTGGAATCTCGACTTTGTCGCCGATAGCCCATTGGGCGAGAGGTATCAGGACATGGCTGACCGGCTTAACGAGACGCTGGCGTTCATGGCCGCCTGCGGCGTCACATCGCAGACCACACCGCAGATTCGCGAAACCAGTTTTTTCACCTGCCACGAAGCTCTGTTATTGGATTATGAAGAGCCGATGGTGCGCGAGGATTCAATTTCTGGCGACCTTTATGACACCTCTGCCCATTTTCTATGGATCGGCGACCGCACCCGTCAGGTCGGGGGTGCACACGTTGAATTCATGCGTGGTATCGGCAATCCTATTGGCATGAAAGTTGGCCCGTCGATGCACGGGGATGATCTGATCAATTTGATCGACGTCTTGAATCCGGACAACGAGGCCGGGCGCTTGACCTTAATTGGCCGCATGGGTGCGGACAATGTCGGCAAGATGCTGCCGCCGCTTGTTCGCCGAGTGAAAGACGAAGGCCGTAAGGTTGTTTGGGTTTGTGACCCCATGCATGGCAATACCATCAAAAGTCCAAGCGGCTTCAAAACGCGTCCGGTCGATGCGATTCTTTCGGAAGTCAAAGGCTTTTTTGACGTCCACCGGGCGGAAGGCACCCATGCAGGTGGCGTCCACTTTGAAATGACCGGCCAGGATGTTACCGAGTGCACCGGCGGTGCCCAGGCAATTTCTGATGACGACCTTGGAGCCCGCTATCATACCCACTGTGACCCTCGTCTAAACGCCAAACAGTCCTTGGAATTGGCCTTCCTGTTGGCGGAGATGCTGAAACAGAACAGGTCCTGACCCATGCCGCAATCGATCACGCCGATCAGCACCGCTGACGCGACCCAGCCCGGAGGCCATTATGCGCAGGCTATCCGCCATGGCGATGTGGTTTATGTATCGGGCCAGCTTGGGTTCGCGCCGGGGTCAAGTGACCCAGTGGTGGGTTCCATAGAAACCCAGGTTCGCAACTGCCTTGCCAATGTCGCGGCAATTCTTGAAGCGGCGGACAGCGCGCTCAGCAAAACGATAAAGGTAACGATTTATGTTTCAGACGTTGCCTTGTGGCCGGAGATCAACCAGGTCTACGCCGATGTTATGGGAGACCACCGCCCAGCCCGGGTCATTGTCCCGTGCACGCTGCTACACCACGGTTTTCAAGTCGAAATCGATGCCATTGCGGCCGTTTAATCTCTAAACCCCGTCAATCTGGTCGATTCCTAATCGATACAACAGAATCATTTTGCCTTGCCATGTTTTTGCGTTATAAGCCCGCCTACTGACATTTTGCTCGTCACCCTTCTCTCTCAAAAAAGGTCCTGATCTCCGTGACGAAATCCTCGTTTTCGGCGTTTGCCGAACGTCTTTCGATTAGCGATTGGAAAGGCCCCGATCACACACCGTTGACCCCACGCCGGGTCAAAACCGAAATCCTTTCAGGGTTGACGGTCGCCTTGGCATTGGTCCCGGAAGCCATCGCCTTTGCGTTTGTTGCCGGTGTTCATCCGCTCGTTGGATTGTATGCGGCTTTTATCGTCGGTTTGATCACCGCCGTCATCGGCGGGCGCCCAGGGATGATTTCGGGGGCCACCGGCGCGCTGGCGGTCGTCATGGTTTCATTGGTTGCCAGTCATGGCGTCGAGTATCTTTTTGCCACCGTCGTATTGATGGGTATTTTGCAAATTCTTTCCGGTATTTTTCGACTTGGAAAATTCATTCGCCTTGTCCCCCATCCGGTCATGCTGGGTTTTGTCAACGGCCTGGCTATTGTGATTTTTCTCGCCCAACTAACCCAATTTCAAGTCCCGAATGCAGATGGCGTCCACACTTGGATGGTCGGTTGGCCACTGGTCACGATGCTGGGACTGGTTGCCTTGACCATGGCCATCATCTGGCTGATGCCAAAACTGACAACAATTATACCGGCACCACTGGCCGGCATCGGGATCGTTGCGATTTTGGTCATCACTTTTGGTATCGATGTGCCACGCGTTGGTGATTTATCGTCGATAAAAGGTGATCTCCCGGTATTTCACATCCCAATGGTGCCCCTTAATCTGGTCACCTTGGAAATTATTTTCCCCTACGCCCTGATCCTTGCGGCGATTGGCCTGATCGAGAGTTTATTGACCCTTAATTTGGTCGGCGAAGTTACTGGCAAGCGCGGCGGTGCATCTCAGGAATGTATTGCGCAGGGCATCTCCAACACAGTCACCGGTTTTTTTGGCGGCATGGGCGGCTGCGCGATGATTGGTCAATCGATGATCAATGTTAAATCTGGCGGGCGCACCCGATTGTCCGGCATCGCTGCGGCCTTATTCCTGTTAACCTTCATTCTGGTGGCTTCCGGGTTGATTGAACAGATCCCCTTGGCCGCGCTTGTTGGCGTCATGTTCATGGTTGTCATTGGCACGTTCGCGTGGCAAAGCCTGACCATTTTGCGCCGTATTCCGTTAACTGACGCCCTGGTTATGCTGTTGGTAACGGCGGTAACGGTGTTTAGCGATCTGGCGATTGCCGTTGTTGTCGGCGTCATCGTGTCCGCCCTGGCTTTTGCCTGGAACAACGCAACCCGTATCCATGCCAGGGTTCAAGAGACCCCTGAAGGCATTAAAGTCTACCAAATCGAAGGGCCTTTGTTTTTCGGTTCGGTCGACGGCTTCACCGAGCTTTTTGACCCACAGCATGACCCGGTTGCCGTGGTCGTTGATTTCATGAACAGTCGGGTCGTCGATCAGTCTGCCTTGCAAGCCATCGAAGCCCTGGCAAAAAAATATGAACAGCGGGGGAAAGCTCTTCAGTTACGCCACCTGTCTCACGACTGCCATCGCCTTCTTCATCGCGCGGGTCAACTGATGGTCGATGCCGACGACGACCCCGACTATGGCATCGCCGTCGATTATTCCATTAAAACCGGAACGTTTAGCAGTGGGCATTAATTCTGATGAGTAACTTGCAGCTTTATGCGTTGCTTTGAGAGCGTTCAATCAACTGAATAACGGCTTTCAGCGCGTCGTCACCGTGCCGCTTGCTTAATCGGTCGCGGGCAGGCACATGAGCGAGAAGATCGCTGGTGTCGGCATAAAGCGCCGCAAGAAAGCGCTTGTAGCCGGCCGGCGTCAGTTCCCATCCGGCGTCATCTCGCCCATGACCTCCCTCAGGGCCGAGGTGGCTGTTAACCAAGTCAATAAACCACTCTTGACGGCGTTCAAAGTTATCGAAGTGCGGCGCAATGGTCATCAAGGCATCGATAACGATGGCCTTAATCTCTTTCGACGCATAAACGCTGTCCCAATCAAAAGCATCGCCCTCCTGCTCGCGGATCAGTTCAACAACCCTCAGGCACCTTTCTTCAAACAGATCAACACTTTCCGGACCGATCATCATATTGAGTCCTGAAAAAAATCCGGGCAACATGCGCTTGGATACCGTATCCAGACGGCCTTCAGCTGGCTCCTTGAACAAGTGGGAAAAACTTTTAACAATCACGCGACCAAAAGGAAAACCACGCGCGATATCCCATTCTGCCCGTTCGCGGGCCTCTGCATAGGCGTCGAAGGCGCTTTCCAGTGATACCGCCAGATCGGCGACCTGGGTTTGGAACCCCTTCTCCATGGCAGCGATGTCTTCGGTCCGCAGGAAACCACCGTTGCTTTCTGCCTTGGCTTTCATCTGTTCGACCACAGACCTAATCGTCGATGACGCCTTTTCACGGCTGAGCTCTTTCGGCGTCAGCGGGAGCGGTTTTTCGCGGTTTTTTTTGCGTATTGGCACCGTCGTTTTTGGTGCCGAAGGCCGCGACGGAGCGGCTTCATCTTTAGTGGCGTTTGTGACGGGTGGGGTTTTCGCAGCCATCGGTCGGCTCACCCCCTCTCCGGGGTCAGCCGTCAGCGGCATGCCCAGTTCTTCTTCCAAGCTGGCAAGATCGGAATCTTTTGATCCCGTTGGGCCCGCCTCAACCATCCCTGATAGCGTTTTATCAATTACGCTTTGTCGTTGACGAATGCGCGCGGTCGCCTGATCGCCCGATGATATGACGCGGGTAGCGGCCTTCATCGGGTCGTCGCCATCCAACGACGCCGATACTTTGTAATGCGGGTCGACTGTTTTGCCGCTTATCAGCACTTCAGTGGTTTTGCGTTTGACCATGGTCGCGAACAATAATTGTTTCCAAAGCAGATGGCTACCCGCTTCGTAACTGAAATTTCCACCTATTCCCGTAGCGTTGACAGTCCTGAACACCCCGTCTAAACCCTGATCATGACTGATACACTCTCAATCGCCATTGCCCAGCTCAACCCAACGGTCGGTAAGATTGCCGCCAACGCGGTGCAAATCCGTGAGGCCCGCACTGCCGCCGCTCAACAAGGGAGTGACCTTGTGGTTTGCGGCGAATTGTCATTGAGCGGCTATCCTCCCGAAGATTTAGTCCTGAAAAAAGCCTATCAGGCTGCGATTAGGCAGTCTGTCGACGCGCTCGTTGAAGACACCGCTGACGGTGGCCCTGGGCTGATAATCGGTGCGCCGTGGATCATCGACGACAAACTGTATAACTGCGCCCTGTTGCTTGATGGCGGCAAACTTATTGCGGTCAGGGCAAAACATGAACTGCCGAATTATGGTGTTTTTGATGAGAAGCGGGTGTTTGCCGCTGGCCCTCTTAGCGGTCCTGTTCAGTTTAGGGGCGTTCGCCTTGGCCTGATGGTTTGCGAAGATATGTGGTTTGCTGACCTGACGGAGTGCCTGGAAGAATCGGGTGCAGAAATTCTGATCGTCATCAATGGTTCACCGTTCGAGACCGACAAGCTCGACGAACGCCTGAGTTACGCAATCGCCCGCATTACCGAATCCGGACTGCCGCTGATTTATGCCAACCTTGTTGGCGGCCAGGATGAACTGGTTTTTGATGGCGCCTCATTTATCCTTGGTTCTGATCACAGTTTGAGAGCCCGCGCACGATCGTGGCAGGAGCAGGTGATGATGAGCCAATGGCACCACGAGGCAAACGGATGGCTGTGTACCCAAACAGATATTGCCCCATCCAGCGACCTTATGTGTGCAACGTATCAGGCCATGGTTTTGGGGCTTAGGGATTATGTTGGTAAAAACGGTTTCCCTGGTGTCGTTCTTGGCATGTCCGGCGGCATTGATAGCGCCCTTTCGGCGGCCGTCGCCGTTGACGCTTTGGGGGCCGACAAGGTCCACTGCATCATGATGCCATCGCCCTACACCTCAAAGGACAGTCTTGAAGACGCCAGTGCATGCGCTGGACTGCTTGGTGCAAACCTCGACACCGTCTCCATTGAACCGGCAATGACGGCCTTCGATACTATGCTGGCGCCACTATTTTCTGGACGTGAAACTGACGTTACGGAGGAAAACATCCAGTCGAGAGCCCGTGGCAACTTGTTGATGGCCGTTTCCAACAAACTGGGGCGCATGGTCCTGACCACTGGTAACAAGTCAGAAATGTCGGTCGGGTATGCGACTTTGTATGGAGATATGTGCGGCGGTTATTCGGTGTTGAAAGACATCTATAAAACCGATGTTTTTGCGCTGGCGCGCTGGCGTAATCAACATTCGCCTAATGATGGGTTGGGCCCAAAAGGTCCTGTAATGCCCGAGCGCATCATCACCAAGCCGCCAACAGCAGAACTTAAACCCGATCAGACCGATCAGGATACCCTGCCGCCCTATGACGTGCTCGACGGTATTTTGCAAAGCCTGATTGAAGAAGAGCTTTCCGTCGATGATCTTGTCGCCAAGGGGTTTGAGCGTCAAACCGTACGCCGAGTCTGGCGTATGCTTGATTTGGCCGAATACAAACGTCGTCAGGCCCCACCTGGGGTAAAAACAACCCGCCGCGCCTTTGGTCGCGACCGGCGTTATCCCATCACCAATGGATTCAGAGGCCACATATGACCCTGAAAATTCACGATACCCTGAGCCGCCGGAAGGTTGAATTCCAGCCCTTGGATGAAAACCATGTTAAATTGTATGTCTGCGGGCCGACCGTTTATGATTATGCCCACATTGGCAATGGACGCCCGTTTGTCGTCTTCGACGTTCTCGCCCGCCTATTGCGCCAGCTTTATCCAAACGTCACCTACGTGCGCAACATCACCGACGTCGATGACAAAATCAACGAACGTAGCATCGAAAGTGGTGAAGACATTCGCACCATCACTGACCGTACGGTGAACATCTTTCACCAGGACATGACCGCTATTGGCAATGTACCCCCGGATGTGGAGCCACGGGCGACCGAACACATCGATCAGATGATCGCCATGATCAAAACTTTGATCGATAAGGGCTACGCCTACGCCGCAGACGGGCATGTCCTGTTCAGCGTTGTCGACATGGAGACATATGGCAGACTATCGCGTCTAGACAATCGAGAGATTGTCGCTGGCGCACGCGTTGATGTAGCAACCTATAAACGTGACCCCCAGGATTTCGTTTTGTGGAAACCCTCAGATCCAAGCTTGCCGGGCTGGGACAGCCCATGGGGTCGGGGGCGTCCTGGCTGGCATATTGAATGTTCGGCGATGAGCCAGGAACATCTTGGCGATGCGTTTGATATTCATGGCGGTGGTCAGGATTTGATCTTCCCGCACCACGAGAACGAGATCGCCCAATCCAAATGCGCACTAGGGGCTGACGCGTTCGCCAAATATTGGATGCATAACGGGTATTTGATGAGTGAGGGCGAGAAAATGTCCAAGTCTCTGGGCAATTTCTACACCATCCACGATTTGCTTAAGGAATTCCCCGGCGAAGCCATCCGTCTGCTGTTGCTCAAATCCCACTATCGCAAACCGCTCGACTTCACCAAGGATGGTTTGCGTGAAGCCAAGGCGGAGCTAGACGGATTCTATCAAGCGCTGCGCGCCGTATCTGCACAAGGTATACCCCGACAAGAAGCAATCGAACCACCGGTTCAGGTGACCGAAGCCCTTAAAGACGATTTGAACACACCACTGGCAATATCTCGGATGCATGAAATTCGGGATCGATTAAATATGGCAAATGCGGCACACCGTACGCCACAACAGACAAAAGACGCCGGACTATTGGTTGCCGCCGGGAAAATTCTTGGCCTGCTCCAGGAAGACCCGGAAATTTGGTTTAAGGGACAGGCAACCGATGGATTGTCCGATGGGCAGATAGACGCGCTGATCGACGAGCGGGCAGCGGCCCGTAAAAGCAAAGATTTTGCCCGCGGTGACGAAATTCGCGATCAATTGCTTACCGACGGGATCGTGTTGGAAGACGGGGCAAACGGCACGATCTGGCGGCGCGGTTAGGCCTACCCGAAGGCCCGCCAGCGTCGGCGTATTTCATCTTCACTCATGTCGGCAGTGAATTCTTTCATCCGTTCAAGGTCCGCTTTGGTTGTCTTGTGCGGTCCCCACTCAGCATCAATGGTGTTCAGGGGCGCGTCAGTGCACGCCAACGCCGACGCCAGCCGTGCAAACAACTGAAACAATTGTTTATAGGCTAGGATTTCCAGATCTATGAAACGCGCGTTTTCAGGAACATCAAATTCGTCAACACCGACAATCGCGCCGGAATCAACGCTGGCTTGCATTTCATGTGCGCACACCCCGAACGTTTTGGCCCCTTCGTAAATGGCAAAGTTCGCCACACACGTGCCTGGGTAAGCTGGCGGTCCTGGATGAAAATTGTACGCAGGTGTGGCGACGTGATCGAGGAATTCTTGAGGTACGATGATATCGGTACAATAGGCAATCAGGCGGCGCACGAATTGATCGTTAGGGAGCGGCGACATACAGGCTCGGCGAAGCCCCTCGCGGGTTTCGACAACGACAACAGACATCTTTGGATTTAAATTTTTAAGGATATTCTCCAGGTAAGGGCCTTCCGCCCCTCCGGTCAAAAGAATAATTTCATTCGGCATAATTTCCAGCCTGCCTGGGTCAGGGACGTCCCGGATTATAAACAATTGCAATCAAAACGCCAAAATTAGGCCGTTTGAATTGAAGAAAGTCTCAATAAATTAAGTGTTTCAAGATGTTTCAAAACCATCGTACAGATTGCACCGACCAGTGGACAGAGATATGCTGCGACCTTGTAGTGATATAATTGGATGAAGTTGAGGTCCGTGACAGATCAGGACGACCTTAGTCGGCGGCTCCTAGAATCAGAAAATGCTCTGATTCGCGCAGATAGTGCCAATCAGGCATTATTGGAAACCCTGAGTCACGATCTACGAACCCCCTTGAATACAATTCTCGGCTTTGCTGACATGATGGATCAGCAGATTCTTGGCCCGGTCAACAATGCCCATTACCGCAGCTATGCCGAAGACATCTGCAAGTCCGGGCGTTCCATGTTGGAAATCATGGATGATGTTCTGGAGCGTAAGCGCTTCGAGAAAATTAGAAGCAAAGACAAAGATTTTGGTCAAATCATTAATCTTGCTCCGGATCTGATCAGTATTTGCCAGAATGGCAAGATGCTGCTGATCAACCCGGCCGGGGCCAATATGCTGGGCATGTGGCCGGTGGAGACACTGGTCGGGCGGAAATTCATCGATTTTATTCACCCCGATTACCGGCATAAACTGGCCGACGGCTTGGAAAGACTGGTTGATGAAAAGATGCGCGTTTCGCTTCGGGTGAAACGCGCAGACGGAATTGAGACCGATATCGAGCTTTCCGCCATGCCTTATCAGAGCGAGGATAACGAAGGCGATGGGACATCAATCATGTTGATGGCCCGCGACGTCAGCGAGCGAAACAGAGCGTTGCGTCATTTGGCATCGCGTGAAGAATATTTGCGCAAAGTAATGGATACCGTCGTTGATGGTATTGTCACGGTTGACGAAACCGGTCGCATCGAGACCGTTAACCCGGCGATTGAAGCCATTTTCCGATATGACCGTGGGGAACTGATCGATCAACCAGCGGCTGTGCTGCTCAATGGTGGATCAGACGCGTTTTCGGCGGAACATCTTAAAAATTATCTGGAAAGCGGCGAATCGCCCTATATCGGAACGCGCCAGGAAGTCGAAGGCCGTTGCAAGGACGGAAGTTCCGTTTCCATTGAATTGGCAATTAGTGTTCTTAACGTCGGTGGGCGTCAGGTTTTTATCGGTGCTGTTCATGACATTACGGAGCGCAATCAAAACGCCGCGCGCTTACGCGAGATGGCGACCCACGATCCCTTGACCGGCATGCCCAACCGATCCGCCTTTATGGAACGACTGGCAAGTGCAATTGAGCTGGCTGACGTGCAAAAACAACGTGTCGCCGTCCTTCTGGTTAATCTTGATAACTTCAAAAGTATCAATGACGGACTGGGTCATGATGTCGGCGACAAACTTTTGATCGCGGCAGGAAAGCGCATGGAAGGTGGCCTTAAAGATCAGGGGCTGGTCACCCACCTCGGCGCTGATTCATATGGTGTAATCATGGAAGGTGTGCAAACGGAAGAAGATGCCCGCGCCTTGGCCAGCGAATTTCTCAACTCCATATCCAACCCCTTCATCATCGAGAAAAAGGAAATTTTCATCTCTGCCAGCATCGGCATTGGCCTTTATCCGGTAATTGCCGACGACCACACTGATTTAATGAGAAAAGTTGATACCGCCGTTCACCATGCCAAGGATTTGGGCCGGGCAAATTTCCAGTTTTATTCAAGTGAACTCAGCTCCAACGTTAAACGGCGGATGGACATTGAAGCCGGTCTACGCCGTGCGCTCGAACGGGATGAGTTTACCGTATATTATCAAGCCAAGGTTAACCTGGACCGGCGCCGCGTCACCGGTGCCGAGGCGTTGTTACGCTGGACCAGCCCAGATTTAGGGTTTGTCTCACCCGAAGAATTCATTCCCGTCGCCGAAGCCACTGGCCTGGTCGTTCCGATCGGCACCTGGGTTTTGCGCAATGCCTGCGAAGAAGCCGCCCATTGGGGCCAGTTCAGTGATGAGCCCGTGCAAGTCGCTGTCAACCTGTCGGCCATGCAATTCCTGCGTGGCGACCTGATCGCCGAAGTGAAAAGCAGCCTTGTCGATTCTGGACTGCCGGCCCATCGCCTGGACCTTGAACTGACCGAAAGCATGTTGGTCGAAAATCCGGAACAGACGATTAAAATCTTAATGCAATTGAAAGATTTGGGAATTTCGATTTCCATGGATGACTTCGGCACCGGCTATTCTTCTCTTAGCTATTTGACGAAATTCCCTCTGGATACCTTAAAAGTTGATCGTGCGTTCGTCATGAACCTACCCCATGACCCTGACGCGGTGGCCATCGCCAGCGCGATTATCAGCATGGCCCAGCAGCTAAACCTGCACATCGTTGCAGAGGGCATTGAGACGGAAGATCAAGTTGGCTTCCTGCACAATCTTGGTTGTCATATCGGTCAGGGGTATCTGTTCTCCAAACCGGTTCCAGCTGAAGAGTTCGCGACCATCCTGAAAAATGGTGTTTCTGTTTTTGCTGCCGCCTGATCTGGTGGATCACCGCGCCTCCTGAAAACCGGAATATCTTGAGCCTCCCGAGCAAATTGGGCATTCTCTCCGACCACGTTAATACGCAGAAAGATACTGATGCATGAGAGACAACCGCGTCTATATTTTTGACACCACATTGCGCGACGGAGCGCAAACGCAAGGCGTCGATTTCAATCCGTCCGACAAGGAATTTATCGCCCGCGAATTGGATCTGATCGGGGTCGACTATATCGAAGGTGGTTGGCCTGGTGCCAATCCGACAGATGATGCGTTTTTTAATTCAAACCTTAAACTGACGCGGTCTAAACTCACTGCGTTTGGCATGACCCGTCGTCCGGGGCGCAGTGCCGACAATGACCCCGGCCTTAACGCGCTGCTCAACTCAACGGCATCGGCTGTTTGCATGGTCGGTAAGACCTGGGACTTTCACGTCGATGTTGCCCTTGAAATCGAACACCAAGAAAACATCAACATGATTTTCGACTCTATTTCCGTGTCGAAAGATCGCGTCGGGGAGGTGATGTTTGATGCCGAACACTTCTTTGACGGATATAAGGCCAATCCTGAGTTTGCACTGTCGTGTCTGAAAGCGGCCTACGATGGCGGTGCACGCTGGATCGTGCTGTGTGACACTAACGGCGGCACCTTGCCCCATGAAATAGATAAGATCATACGCGCCGTCTGCACACAAATTCCAGGCGATCATATTGGCATCCACGCCCACGATGATACCGGCAATGCTGTTGCCAATTCCTTGGCCGCCGTGCGCGCCGGGGCCCGTCAGGTTCAAGGGACCCTAAACGGCCTGGGCGAACGTTGTGGCAATGCCAATCTGATATCTGTTATCCCATCGTTGATGTTGAAAATGGGATATGAGACCGGCATCTCAACTGACAATTTGCGCAGTTTAACCCATGTTTCGAGGATGCTCGATGAACGCTTAAACCGTCAACCGATTCGAAGCGCACCCTATGTTGGGGACTCGGCGTTTGCCCATAAAGGGGGCCTGCATGTTTCCGCCGTTGAAAAAGACCCACGCACCTATGAACACATTGAACCGGATGCCGTTGGCAACAAACGCCAGGTGGTCGTGTCTGATCAGTCCGGACGGGCTAATATTCTCGCCCGGTTCAGGGAAATTGGCCTCGATATCGATGCCGCCGATAAAAACGTCACCCGCCTTGTCGAGATCGTCAAAGCACAGGAATTCGAAGGGTACGCTTACGATGGTGCTGAAGCCAGCTTCGAGCTGTTGGCGCGGCGTACACTCGGCACCGTTCCCGGCTATTTCCGCTGCACCAGCTTTCGTGTCATAGATGAACGACGCTGGAATACAAACAATGATCTCGTCACCTTGTCCGAAGCCACGGTCAAACTGGAGGTCGGTGCCAAAGCTTTTATGACGGTTGCCGAAGGCAACGGCCCGGTCAATGCCCTGGATGCGGCGATGCGCAAGGTCTTATTGCCGATTTATCCAGTGCTTGAGGGCCTCCGACTGATTGACTACAAGGTTCGTATTCTCAGCCCCGGCGACGGCACCCGGGCAATCACACGGGTGATGATCGAATCCGCCGACAGCGAAGGGCATCACTGGTCGACCGTTGGGGTCTCCGCCAACATCATCGATGCCTCCTACAACGCCCTACGGGACAGCTTGGTTTATAAACTCTATCGCGGCGGTGCCGTCGAAACACCGCACTGAATAATGGCCGGATCTGATTCTTCACAGCGGCGTACCGATAATGGTGTCGTCACTCACCTCGGCGGGCCCGCGATTGTCCTGGTTGAGCCCCAGTTGGGCGAAAATATCGGAATGGCCGCGCGGGCGATGCTAAATTGCGGGCTTACTGATTTACGTTTGGTCAAACCGCGTGATGGTTGGCCAAACAAAGATGCGGTCGCCGCTTCTGCCGACGCGTCACTGGTTATTGAAAACACCCGGGTCTATCAAACCACAAAGGATGCCGTCGCTGATCTTGAGTTGCTATTCGCCACTACCGCCCGCCCCCGCGACATGGTTAAACGGGTGGTCACCGCCCGACAAGCCACCGTTGAACTGCATGACTTTGCTACCCGGTCGGGCAAGGCGGGCGTTTTGTTTGGCCGCGAAGCCAAGGGTTTGCTCAACGACGATGTGGCGCTGGCAGACGCCGTCTTGTCCGTGCCCTTAAACCCCGGTTTCAGTTCGCTCAACTTGGCCCAAGCGGTTTTTGCCGTCGGTTATGAGTGGTACCAATATTCTGACGCCACACCCGCATCAGAAATCTCCATGCCCAAACATACCCGACCGGGCACCAAGCAAGAGCTGATTTATCTATTTGAGCACCTTGAGGAAGCGTTGGACGACAGCGGGTTCCTACGAGTCGCCGATAAACGACCAACCATGGTGCGTAGTTTTCGCAACATGCTGGGCCGCGCCGACCTGACGGAACAGGAAATCCGTACGTTCAGGGGAATTATCACATCACTGGTCGGTAAGCGTAAAAAGCGGAAGTGCTAACTCATTGATATCCCCGCAAAGCCACGTTCGCGAATGAACCTATTCGCTCCGGTTTTGCTCTAGACCCGGCTCGACAACCAGATTGCCAGCCGTGACCCGGCTTTGACCGCCCCGGTTAATATCTCGTACCCGGGGGCTTGCTCGGCTCCATGGTCAAGTCCCGTATCGCGGTGCTCCAGTTCTTCCTGGCGGAAGGCCTCGAATGTTTCCTTCAAATCTTTTTCGTCATCTTCTCCGTCCAAGTCGGCGACTTGGTCAGCGTAATGCTGATCAATGACCTCTTCAACGGCGACCGTACATGCCATCGCTGCTTTTTCGCCCAGCAAGGCGGTGCCTGCGCCCAGGGCAAATCCGGCAATATGCCACAAGGGCAGCAACGCGGTCGGGCGAACACGTCTGTCAGCAATGAGGTCTTCAAACCGCTTGAGGTGCTCTTTTTCCTGATCAAGCATGGCGCCGATAATCGGTGCGATTTCGGTTTTACCGAGGACCGCCAATTGTCCTTCATATATACGAACGGCCCCAAATTCACCGGCATGGTCAACCCGCACCATGCGCTCAATGCTTTGTTGTTTGTTTGGTTCGCCAGGCAGGTGTTTCATGTCTGTTGTTCTTTTTTCAACGTCGCAGCACCAGTGAATGACAGCGCCGCCATTGCCAACGAGTACACCACATTATAGGTCGCCATGGAAATTCCGAACAGCGTCCAATCGATACTGTCGCACGCTTTCGCCGGTTTTACCGCCAACTGGCTCTGGAAATCAGCAATCGACATCTTTTCAGGCAATCCGCCGCCACATGACGCAGCTGACGCCCACCAGTGTTGTTCGACACCAACGTGATAAAAAGCCACACTCATCCCAGCAGCGAAGACAATAGCGCCAATCCATCCGACCAGAGGGGCCAGTTGCGGGCGGGCAACGCCGATGATGCCGAGGACAATCACCACGGCAAAGGGGATACGTTGGTAAAGGCACAGGATACACGGCTCAGCCCCTTGAAACAGCTGAGAATAAAAAGCGATCGCCAGTGGGGCGGCACCAGCCAACACCATCAGTTTAGGCAGGTGGAGGGACCACATCTGCAGGGGGGTCTGTTTGGTCATTCATTTCATATACCCAACGCGGACGGATCTCGCCAGCATCTCGATTAAAATAATTAGCGGAACAGACTTGTTTCATTTGGGTTTTTTCGCCGGTACAGTTTTGCTGGTCGGTGAGCACCATCAGACTGCATGCCCCCTGTTTCTTCAATCACGTTTAAGCCAAGCAGCCATTTACGGAAGTTCCTTTTATCTCGGGCCTTACCCGAAACAATTTCATACATGTCCTGGACATGGCTCAAGGTGAACGCGTCCGGCAAAAGGGATAAGCCGACGGTCGAATATTCAAGTTTAGCAACGAGGCGGTGGTGTGCGGCCCTGATGATTTGGCGGTGATCGAACGCTAACGTCGGAAGCTGGTGTATGGCATACCATTGGGTTTTTTCGGTGGCGGCCTGTTTCTCGAAAGTTAATTTCTCGAAAGGCACGAGGCTAAAATAGGCAACACTGATAACCCGCTCGCGTGGGTCTCGATTAATCGCGCCGAAGGAATAAAGCTGTTCCAGATATACATTTTGCGCGCCGGTCTTTTCCGTCAATTTCCGATTAGCACATTCTTCCAGGCTTTCTTCAATGCCGACAAACCCACCCGGCAACGCCCATAGGTCTTTGAACGGATCCTTAGCACGGCAGGCCAACAATACGCTCAGCGCCGAATTGAGGACCGAAAAAATAACAATGTCCGTTGTCACGGCCGGTTGGGACCTGATCCTCAACAAACATGGCGGCTACCTGCCGATTGAAATCGAGGCCGTGCCTGAAGGCACTGTTCTTCCTGCCGGCAATGTGATGGTGCAAATGAAGAATACGGCACCCGAGGTTCCCTGGCTTACATCCTATTTGGAAACGGCAATATTACGAGCCGTGTGGTATCCAACCACCGTCGCCACGCTGTCTCGTGAAGCCAAGACACTGATCTATGGCGCCATGAAAAAAACGACTGAGCATCCAGAGGCACAGATCGATTTCCAGTTGCATGATTTTGGTGCGCGTGGCGTCAGCTCGGAGGAATCAGCCGCCCTTGGTGGCTTGGCGCATCTTGTCAATTTCAAAGGGACGGACACGATTTCCGCTTTATTGGCGGGGCGTGCCTACTATGGCGATACGATGGCCGGATATTCCATCCCCGCATCTGAACATGCAACCATGACGGCCTGGGGGGAAAATCGGGAAACCGACGCTTACGAAAATATGCTGAAACAATTTGGCGGCAACGGGAATACCCTCGCGGTCGTCTCGGATTCGTATGATATTTATAACGCCGTCTCCAAGATTTGGGGCGGGGCGCTTAAAGACAAAGTGCTGCAAAATGGCTCCACCTTGGTTATCCGACCGGATTCCGGCGACCCGCAAGACGTCGTTATCGAGGTGATCGAACGGCTGATGACCGCGTTTGGTCACCATATTAACGCGAAGGGGTATCGGGTACTGCCGCCGTGTGTTCGGGTCATTCAGGGCGACGGAGTTAATTTGCAGTCAATCGGTGAAATCCTGCAAGCCCTGATCGAGAACGGCATCAGCGCCGAAAACGTGGCGTTTGGAATGGGCGGCGGGCTTTTGCAACAGGTTAACCGCGACACCTGTAAATTCGCCATGAAGGCGTCGGCCATACAGATAAATGGCCAGTGGCAAGATGTCTTTAAAAGCCCGGTCACAGATCCCGGCAAGGCATCCAAGAAAGGCAGATTAGCCTTGCGCAAGGTGGACAATAGATATGTGACTCTGCGCAAGGAAGACTGCCCGGTTGAGGCCAATATTCTGCAACCGGTTTTTGAAGATGGGCACCTCTTGAGGTCAACGACATTGTCAGAAATCCGTCAACGGGCGGCGGCATAGGACGACATCATTGAACGAGCCGGTTAGCAATTGCTAACCGGCTCGTCTTTTCCCTCATATCACCGTGCAAAGCACCGGCTCTTCAATATCAAAAGACATGAGAAGCGTACTAAACAGAGCGTATTGGCCTCAAACAATAAATTTGATGACCAGAAAACCACCCAATAGCAGCCCGAAAAATAAGACGAACAGGACGCCTAGGCGCTTTTCAATAAATTCACGGATCGGGTCGCCGAATTTCCATAACAACCAAGCGACCAGGAAGAACCTTATCCCTCTGGCCAATATCGATGAAACAATAAAAACCGGAACGTTCAATCCGGTCACGCCGGACAGAATGGTGATGACCTTGTAGGGGAACGGCGTGATACCGGCGAAAAAGACCGCCCAGGCTCCCCATTTGTTGTACCCATCCTGAAATTGCGCGAACTTCGGTGTCATATGGTAAAGCTCCAGAACCGGGCGTCCAACTTGTTCAAACAGGAAATGACCAATCCCGTATCCAGCCATTCCTCCAATCACGGAGGCGACCGTGCAAACAAGGGCGATGCGCCACGCCTTTTGCCGGGTCGCCAAAATCATAGGAATCAACAGCACATCTGGCGGAATCGGGAAAATGGAACTTTCAATAAACGCAATTAGGAACAGAACGGTCAGCGCGTGGCGGTGGGCGGCAAGTCCCATGGTCCAGTCATAAACACCTTTAAGCACGCGCCGTTCTCCCAGAATCGTTAAGTATTAGCGGTGATTTACCAGCCTGTTGTGGAAAGGGCAATGCGGCGATTTTGTTCGTCCCGCCGGATGAGCGCACGAACGTGTTGACCGCCCGACGCTGCTGGCTATGATGTGCGCGAAACCACTCCGTGCCCCTGTGGCGGAACTGGTAGACGCGCGGGATTCAAAATCCCGTTCCGGCAACGGAGTGGGAGTTCGATTCTCCCCGGGGGCACCACTTTACGTCACTTACATCAATTACCCGTCGGCTTCCTGCGTTCTTACCGGGTCGGTTAGTTGATCAAAAATCGGCGCGCTATTGGTGGGCTTCAAGACGATTGCACCTGTGGAAATGATCAATTATGGTGCGCAAAACATCGCTCTAGGGGACGGTTTATGCAAAAAATTGAACTAAGTGTGCACGAGTTCATGTCGATTATGGGTGCGCTAGATGAGGCTAATGACGGCAAGGGGCCGATCGGCGACGGCATTTATGATGAATGGTATGCCCAGTGGAAAGCCTTGGACGAACGGCTGGAGAAGCTTGACATGATGGATCGCGCCGACATGTTGTTTGATGGCAAAATTTCTATCAATGCTATTTCCGAGGAGCATTTTCAGGAACTGATTAATGCTGTCAGGAGCCAGATTTCTATACACCGGCATCTGATCGAAACAAATAATGAGGACGCGGACCCTGATGATCTGGAAATGTGGCAAGCCCGCTTAACTGAACTGAACGGCCTACACGGCTCCACCTCATGGACCAATCAGCGCTGATTGGTCACGTGGAATAATAACCATGATACCATTACAACTGAAATCCCACCCTTGAACTGAAGGCCCTTTACTTGGTATCCTAAGAGGTTAATGCCATTTTTTTGGGCGACCTTCAGGGATAATTCCTTTGGTCAGAATTGCAAAACGTGTTCAGGACGAGGTCTGGCAGGCCTTTGTTGACTGGTGTCTATCGCGCGGACTAAAGGCAGTACCGGCCCATCATTGGACATTGGCGGCCTACGCGCTGGCCTTGGCAGGCCATGAAAAACCTGACGACATCAGAAAAATTCTCAATACCGTTGCCAAGGCTCATCTCGAAAAATCGCGCAGTCGTCCTGACCGGCACCCCCTCGTTGAACGTACGCTTAAAGCCATTGCATTACGAAAGGAAACAGAGAAACAGCGTTCAAAATTATTTGATGCCGACCTGACCGTAACCGAAAAAACAAAAAAGCGCCGCGCGTCAAAAAAAAATCCAAAGGAGGTCGGTCCGGCAAATCGGCAACACACCCGAACAATGAGTGTGACGCCAAAGCTGGTCCGTCGCCGTCGATTGGCGAAGTAACATCAAGGCGTATAGATTATTTTAAAGTCACAGTACGAATAGCGGTTATGGCTGTCGCTGGTCCCGATGGGTTCGGGCGCGATAAGGTAATTTCCCCGCGATACACGCCGCTGGGCCAATACAAAGCCTTTCGTTTCATTCCCGCATAATAAAGCGAGCGGGCTTTTGTCTTGGTAACGTCTCCTTGATATTGGTGAATTTTTTTGCCCTTTGGTCCGAATATCTGCAACTGAATAACATCCCCTTTTTGCGACCAAAACACATCCGCCCATAGCAGCAGCAGCGGTGCCCTGCGGGACAAGACTTTATCTTTGAACAACCCCGCCCGAACTGACTTTGCCGGGGGCCGGACGGCAGCAAAACCGGCGTTGTATACAGCGCTCGGTGACCGACGCAAAAGATTGTCAATCTTAGGCGACCACAGTGAGCGCACGCCCTGACCACAGCCCTGGCCTGGGCCGATACCAAGGAACGGATCGATCACCCGATTGTTATGACGAACCGTTATATGAACATGGGGAAACTGGGTGTTTCCCGAATACCCGACTGAACCAAGACGCTGACCGCGGGCAACCTTCATGCCATTTCTGACGACAATACTGCCGTTTTTCATGTGGCAATACTGGGTGTGCCATCCGCCCTTGTGGGCAAGAGCAACACCGTTTCCACACTCCCGGCCACGGATGATCCGTTTGGGCGCAGCCAAGCCAGTATCGGGCACACCATCACGAATTCCGATAACAACTCCAGCCGCAGAGGCGGTAACGGGTACGCCGTCCCGCATGGCTTTCAAATCGCGGATCGCAATGTCCGTTCCCTTGTGACCATCATACCCAAATGACGTACAGGCATAATCAAGCATGGCCTTACCCGGATCGAGATCAACGTGATTTACGACCCAGCAGGTTTTACCCAGTTGACAGTCGAGTGGCAGCCCGAGCACTGGTGCCCTATCATTTTGGGCGCCCCCCTCCACCGGAACCGCAGACAGCACGAACACTGCGAGCAACCCAATCAACGGTCTCAGCTTTCGGATTTTCACAGTAAATACCATTCTTCATCACCCAACAAAATTCACCTCATCCTGATCCAAATAGATAGGGGAGCCCCAGTGTCCCGAAAACGGGGGGCGGGTACAATAAATGATTGGTGGAACCGCCCACATGGTAGCAGTAACTGAGCGTGATCCGGCCAGGCGGAATACAAGCTGGCACATACCGAACGCCAAAGGATTAGCGGAATTGGCTCTAAAAAATCACGTGCGAGCTTACCTATCCCAGCATCGTTAACCTAAGCAATTCTTAACAGGTGGCGAGCATTTGGAGAGAATTGTTTTGCCTGGTGTTTGGTTCAGCAGGTATTCATGATATGAAAATGGCCCCGTAATTAGGAAAAACCATCGGTGACGCATTGTCAAAATATGATCGTTTTGATTGCTTGCTGCAGTGCGGCAATCGCTTCTTCGTCTGTGCGCGCCGCCGAAGACCTCGACATCATGTATCATGAACGTGCGCCTTATTATGTTACGACGACACACGGTGTCGGCGGCGTCATCGGCGAACGGGCGCGCCGTATTTTTTCAAAGGCTCAAATTTCCACCTCCTATCGCCGGGTTCCGGCCAGTCGCCAACTCAAAGAGATCGAATGGAATCAACACAAAACCTGCGCCCTCGGCTGGTTTAAAAAACCCGAACGCGAGGCCTTCGCCAAGTTCACTGGCTCGATCTACCAGGACAAACCTCTGGTTCTGCTCGTCAGACGCTCGGAATCCAAAACCGACGGCATCACGTCTTTGGCTCAACTTAGAAATCGTCCCGGCCTTCGCATGGGCACCAAGCTTGGTTATAGCTATGGCCCCGTTCTCGACAATTTGGTTAACAAACTGGGCGCAAACGTTATCACCACAACCCAGGATAACGCCGGACTGGCGCGAATGTTGTTGGGCAAGCGCTTTGATTTTTTCATCGCAGCGGCTGAAGAGGCGCAAGGAATTCTCGATCAAACCGACGGGGCCAACGATAATGCACGCATTGTTCCGCTCAGCGATTCCCCTCCTGGAAACCGGCGTTACATCATTTGCTCAAAGCGGGTTGACGATGTGTTGATAGAACGCCTAAATACCGCCATCAACGCACTTTCAAAATCACCTTAACACGTAAGGGTGGGTGTCAGCCCAACATCACATTGATCGCCTTGTTTGCCGATGGCTTGAGCAATGACGTGGGCCACTGACGTAACCGTAAGCTTGGGCTTTGATTTAACCCGGATGGGAGCGCACTTAATGTCTGATGCGGAAGCTTACGCAGCCAACCTAACCTGCTGGTCTGGCCCGGTGACGCTGACGCGTATCAATGGCGGCATATCTAATGACAATTTTCTTGTCGATGACAGCGGGAGGAAATATGTCGTGCGGATCAATGGTGACGTGCCCGAACACGGGGTGTTGCGTATCAACGACTTTAACTGCAACCAAGCCGCAGCGGCGGTCGGCGTTGCCCCCAAAGTTCATCATTTTGAAGACCGCGCCCTGGTCGTTGAGTATGTGCCGAGCCACACACTTGTTGAGCAGGACGTCCGAGACGATGCCATGTTGGTCCGTATCCTCGACTTGATCAAGCGCACTCACATCGATGGCTTTCGTCAGGTGCGTGGACCTGTCTGTGCGTTTTGGCCGTTTCGAGTTTGCCGTGATTACGCCTGCTTCCTGGCGGAAAACAACAGCCGGATCGCCCCCGAACTGACGCAAATTCGAGATCGAATTGAGTGCCTTGAAGCCGCTGTCGGCCCGGTCGATCTGGTGCTTGGTCATAATGATCTTCTCGCCGCCAATTTCCTTGATCAAGGAGACCGCCTTTGGCTGATCGATTGGGAGCACGCCGGATTTACCAGCCCGCTGTTCGATCTGGCCAATTTGTCATCCAATAACCGTCTGTCATCCGCTCAACAAGAATGGTTGCTTGAGACCTATTTTGATCGCCCGGTCGACGATGAATGCCGGTATCGATTTTTCGCCATGTCAGCGGCATCACTGCTCCGCGAAGCAATGTGGAGCATGGTTTCTGAAGTCAGTTCAAAGATCGAATTTGACTACATCGCCTACTCAGATGATTTCTATGCTCGATTCAACAAGGCGTTTGCTGCGCAGACCGAATTCCAATAATCTAGTCGCCGATATATCAAAAACCGGCGAGAATTGGGGCGATTGAAATGACAGATAAACGCGCGGGCCTAACCCAGAACCAGTTGGACAGCTACTGGATGCCGTACACCGGCAATCGCCAGTTCAAACAGGACCCACGGATCATCACCGGGGCCAAGGGAGTCTACCTGACAGATGCTGAAGGTCGCCAGGTTTTTGACGCCCTTAGCGGCTTGTGGTGCTGCGGACTTGGTCATGGGGTGCCCGAAATTTCCGAAGCCGTATCCAAACAGGCGCATAACCTGGACTACGCGCCAGGGTTTCAATATGGCCATCCGGGCGCGTTTCAATTGGCCGAAAAAGTCACCGAATATATGCCAGACGGCTTAAACAGGGTATTTTTTGTTGGCTCCGGTTCCGAGGCCGCCGACACGTCTCTGAAAATCGCCCGCGCCTATTGGCGCAAAATGGGACAACCCTCAAAAACCAAAATGATCGGTCGGATCAAAGGCTACCACGGTGTCAATTTTGGCGGCATTTCCGTTGGTGGTATTGGTGCCAACCGGGTTCTCTATGGCGAAGGAATTTCTGCCGACCATCTGCCACACACTGTCATAAAAGGTAATGAGTTCACCAGAGGCCAACCTGAAACCGGGGCGGAGCTTGCCGACGAATTACTTGAACTGATCGGCCTGCATGACGCCTCCAACATTGCCGCCGTTATCGTCGAACCCCTGGCTGGGTCTGCTGGTGTGCTGCCGCCACCTGTTGATTACCTAAAACGCCTGCGTAAAATCTGCGACGATCACAACATTCTGCTGATTTTTGACGAGGTGATCTGCGCCTTCGGCCGTATGGGGGCCAATACCGGGGCCGAAGCCTTTGGCGTTACGCCGGACATGATCAACATCGCGAAGCAGCTGACCAACGGCGTGATCCCCATGGGCGCGGTGGTCGTGCGCCAAGACATTTACGACACCTTCATGGAAAAAGGCGGTCCCGACTACATGATGGAGCTGCCGCACGGCTACACCTATTCCGGCCATCCCATGGCCTGCGCCGCAGGATTGGCGGCCCTGGATGTGCTTGAACAAAGCGGTGCCATCGCCCGGGTTAAGCAGATGTCAGGATACTTTGAAGATGCAGTACACTCCCTGAAAGGGACAAAGCACATTACCGATATCCGCAACTACGGCTTTGCCGCTGGCTTCACCGTCGAGGCCCTCCCCGGCGAACCGGCGCGGCGCCCCTTTGAGGTCGCTATGGACATGTGGAATAAAGGCTTTTACGTGCGTTACGGCGGCGACACTATCCAGCTGGGTCTGCCGTTTATCACCGAAACCGATCAGATGGATTTATTGGTTGAGGCGCTTGGTGACAGCTTCAACGCTGCCGCCTGACAATTTGAATTCACCCCCCACCCCAACCCTCCCCCTCATTGCCATTCGTTTGGCATGGGCCAAATAGGGGGGAGGGAGAAGACGCGATTAAACTATAGTTGATTTCTAAAATCGGTCAGTGTTTGGATTGCTTCATTGACGGATTCCTTATGAAGCGCATGATATTGAGTATTCCCGGCGTAAGAAAAGCGCATATAAATATATTTCTCGTTGTTCCGTTCTTTGAGAATTATTTTCAACTTACCATTACGTATTGGCACAAATTTTTCGTCAATTTTCTTGCCTCCGAAAAAATCTAAAAATGCATTAAGTATACTCAAATCCCTATACTTTCTCCCTGAGTTAAACAGAACCCACCCCCTCCCCCTTGAGGGGGAGGGGGTGGGTGGGGGAGAAACTTTTAGTCTTGAGTTCCCTATCCGCGTTTCACCGCTTTCGGCGCGTTCAGGGTTCTTTGTTTTTCGAAGGCCGAATAAAACGGTGCGAAGGTTGGGCGGTCGACGTAACGCCCGGCACCTTTGACCGTGCGCACATCACCGTCTTTATAAACTATGTTGCCCTGACTGACCGTTACTGTGTTGGCACCGCGCAATGTCATGCCTTCGAAGATATTGAAATCGATGTTCTGATGGTGAGTGTCTTTTGAGATGGTCCGTTCCTTTTCCGGGTCCCAGACAACGATGTCAGCATCGGAGCCGACAGCGATCATGCCCTTGCGTGGATAGATGTTGAAAATTTTCGCTGCATTGGCAGAGGTGATGGCGACAAATTCGCTAATCGTCAGACGCCCCGTATTGACGCCGTGGTGCCACAGCACGCCCATGCGGTCTTCGACGCCGCCGGTGCCGTTAGGGATCAGCGTGAAGTCGTCTTTACCGGCCGCCTTTTGCGGGGCGCAGAAACAGCAGTGATCGGTTGCTGTCGTTTGGATCATGCCGGCCTGAATGGCTTTCCATAGAACGTCTTGGTTTTTCTTGGGTCGGAACGGTGGGCTCATGACATGGGCGGCGGCAAATTCAAAATCCGGGTTTTGATAGACACTGTCGTCGATCAACAGATGGCCCGCCAGGGCTTCCGCGTAAACCCGCTGGCCTTCGTGGCGGGCACGAGTGACAGCTTTGACCGCTTCCTCGCACGACGTATGCACCAGATAAAGCGGCACGTCCAAAACTTGGGCGATACGAATTGCCCGGTCAGCGGCCTCGCCTTCGACGGCGGGTGGGCGCGATAATGGATGACCTTCGGGGCCAGTGATGCCGCGCTTCAACATCTCTTGTTGCAGGTGAAAGACCAATTCGCCGTTTTCCGCATGTACGGTGCAAATAGCCCCGAGCTCACGGGCGTTGTTAAAACTGTTCACCAGAATTTCATCATCGGCCATGATGGCACCTTTGTAGGCCATGAAATGCTTGAAGCTGTTGACGCCGTGATCGCGGGTCAGGGTCTCCATGGCTTTTTTAACGGTTTCATCCCACCAGGTGATAGCGACGTGGAAACTGTAGTCGGTCGCCGCTTTTTCCGCCCAGCCGCGCCATTTTTTGTAGGCGTCCATGATGTCTTCTTGCGGCGAAGGAATAACAAAATCGATGATCATCGTCGTGCCACCCGCCGCAGCGGCGGTGGTCCCCGTGAAAAAATCTTCGGACGCCACCGTGCCCATAAACGGCAATTCCATATGGGTGTGCGGATCAATCCCGCCGGGCATGACATAACAACCACCGGCGTCGACCACTTCAGCACCGCCGGGCACATCCAGGTTTTCACCAATCGCGGCAATGACACCGCCTTCAACCAGAACATCGCCCCGGTACGTTTGATCAGCCGTGGCAATCGTGCCGCCCTTAATATGTAACGTCATCACACCCTCCCAAATTCCAAATTCCAAATTCGAAGATTCCCGGACCGGTTGCCCGGCCCGGAAAGATCTTTGGTTACATTTTCATCGCTTTGTCGATAACCGCATGGGTCCACGCGCCAACAGGTTTTTTACTGATGACCGGGGATGATCCGCCAGACAATAAAGTTTGAACCGTACGGTCGTAATCGGCGGGGTCCAACCTGCCGTCGGATCCGGCAGTCAGTTTATTGATCTCACCCATCATCCGAACCTGATGTTTTTCGGTCTGCGCACCGGACGCATCGTTCTCAAGAACGATGTCGGCGGCGGCTTTCTGATTGTCGCGTGCCCAGGCCCAACCTTTCATACTGGCTTTGACAAAGCGCGCCATTTTATCGACAAACGCCGGGTTCTTGAGGTTTTTCTCAAGTACATAAAGGCCATCTTCCATGGTTGAAACTTTCTGGTCCTGATATTTAAAGACCGTCAACTCGCTTGCCGGAATTCCGGCATCGATAATCTGCCAATATTCATTATAGGTCATGGTCGACACACAGGCCGCCTGTTTTTGCAGGATCGGGTCAACGTTAAAGCCCTGTTTCAAGACCGTCACACCGTCAGCCCCACCTTCGGTTGACATGCCAAGTTTTGCCATCCAGCTGAGGAACGGGTATTCGTTTCCGTAGAACCACACACCCAGTGTTTTGCCTTTAAAGTCAGCGGGAGATTTAATGCCCGAATCCTTGCGGCATGTCAGCATCATCCCGGATTTTTTAAATGGCTGGGCAATGTTAACCAGGGGCACGCCCTTTTCACGTGACGCCAAAGCCGACGGCATCCAGTCGATGATCACATCAGCACCGCCACCGGCGATGATTTGCGGTGGCGCAATATCTGGCCCACCCGGATTAATGGTGACGTCCAGACCGGCGTCCTTGTAAAAGCCCTTGTCTTTAGCAACGTAATAACCGGCGAACTGGGCTTGGGTAACCCATTTTAATTGTAACGTAACCTTGTCTGCGGCTTGGGCCGAAAAGGCCGAGATACTAAGCGCCACGGCGGTGACTGTTGTTAATAGTCTTTTCATTTTTCATCCTCCTCTGAGAGTTCGTCCTTCCAAAGCGTCACCGTTCATGACGATAGGAAGCGTGCCAGAATGTGAATTTGCGCTCAAGAAGCGCTATCACCCCATAAAACGTCGACCCAGCCAAGGCGGCCACTACAATTTCCGCCCACACCATATCAACATTCATCCGCCCCACCTCGGTTGAGATGCGGAAGCCCATACCGACAATTGGCGTGCCAAAAAACTCAGCAATGATCGCCCCGATCAAGGCCAACGTCGAATTAATTTTAAGTGCATTAAATATAAACGGTAACGATGCCGGAAGGCGAAGTTTGAACAAGTTTTGCCAGTACCCGGCACCGTAAGACCGCATCAGATCTTTTTCCAGCGCACCTGCCTCCGACAAGCCAGTGATCGTGTTCACAAGCATCGGGAAGAACGTCATGATAACCACAACCGCCGCTTTTGACTGCCAGTCAAAACCGAACCACATGACCATGATCGGTGCCACACCAACGATCGGTAGGGCACTGACCATATTGCCGAGCGGCAGAAGGCCGCGTTGAAGAAACGGCACACGATCAATCAGGATGGCGACCATAAACCCAGATCCGCATCCCATGACGTACCCCGCCAACACGGCTTTCATGAACGTTTGATAAAAGTCAGCGCGCAGAATATCGAGGGAAGAGGCGAACCGTGCGGCGATGGCACTTGGTGGCGGCAAGAGCACATGCGGCACGGCAAATCCGGTGACCACCAGTTCCCACAAAGACAACAACCACGCGCCAAACAATAGCGGCACCAAAATACTAACGATGCGCTGATGGGTGGTATTCAACGATTTGAACGACGCGATGCAATCAATTCCACGCCAAACCAATGCCCACAGCGATAGAATAAAAAGCCAGAACGACAAGGTTGCCTCGCCAGCCAAACCATAAGAATAGAGAAGGTGCAGGGCGACACCGGTACCAATCAACGCAACGACGAGAAGCCATAAACCGTCCGCTGGTGTATTGGCCCGCTTCCAGGCGAACCACAACGCCGCGCCAATTGTCAGGGCGACACTAAGGCCGAACAAAGGCGTATTGAAAATGCCAATCGGTTCGATAGGCGTTGCGCTACCAGCCATGACCGCACCAAGACCGGCACACAGACCAAATGCACAGAATTTATCAAAACGGGCGTTCATGGCTGTGTCCCCATGCGCCGCAACGTATATTTTTCCAGAACGCCAATCAGGGCAACCATCAGGGCGGCGACCGTCGCCGCCGTCAACAGGGCTGACCAAATCTGAATTGTTTGCCCATAGTAGGACCCCGCAAGCAACCGGGCACCCAATCCCGCTTGCGCCCCGGTTGGCATTTCACCAACAATGGCACCAACCAGACTGGCTGCAATCGCTACTTTCAAGCTGGCGAATAAAAAGGGGATGGAGGACGGAAAACGTAGCTTCCAGAAGGTCTGCCATTTGTCGGCGCTATAGGTGCGGATCAAGTCCATTTGCAAGGGGTTTGGCGAGCGCAGTCCCTTGACCATGCCAATGGTCACCGGGAAAAAACACAAATAAGTGGATATGATGGCCTTGGGCACCAACCCTTTAAGGCCGACTGCCCCAAGGACAACGATAATCATCGGGGCAAGGGCAAGAATTGGGATGGTCTGCGATGAGATGATCCACGGCATCAGGCTTTTTTCCAACGCCGGCACATGGACAATGCCGACAGCAAGCAGGCCACCCAGAAGCGTGCCAATCACAAATCCCAAAAGGGTCGTCGACAACGTGACGCCGGTGTGAAAGACCAGGCTGCGCTTAGAGGTTATTTTTTTACCGAAAATCGTCTTGTTCATTTCAACCAGCACCTGATGCGGCGCAGGCAGGACCGGTCTATCCTGCTTGAGCGTTTCTTCAACCAGATCGCTCATGGACCATTCAATCTTCGCCCGCTCGAATTTATCGATCTGCCAAGGTGCATTCAAATAAACCGCACCGGCATACCAAATCATGAAAATCGCCGCCGAAATTGCCACGATAGGCCCGACATTGCCGGCAAAAACTCGATTTGCCAATCCAAGAGATGGAGAGGACGCAGGGTTAGTCGTCATAACTGTGTCCTGCCCTCAGACCTTCCCTTACCCGGTGGGCGATTTCCAAAAATTCAGTCGTCTCCCGAATATCAAGCGTTCGGTCCCTAGGAAAACCACTCTCAATAACGTCGATGATCTTGCCCGGCCTTGGGGACATGACGACAATTTTGGTCGATAGAAAGACAGCTTCAGGAATAGAGTGGGTGACAAACACGACGGTTTTATCGGTTTTGTCCCAAAGGCGAAGCAATTGTTCGTTCAGATGATCGCGGACGATTTCATCCAGCGCGCCAAACGGCTCGTCCATCAGCAACAGTTCCGGCTCCAGGCACAGGGCACGGGCAATGGACACCCGCTGCTGCATGCCACCAGACAGTTGCCAGGGAAATTTCTGTTCGAATCCAGTCAGATCGACCAGCTCAAGATTTTTTGCGACACGCGCTTTTTGCTCAGCCGCAGGCAGGCCCATAATCTCAAGCGGCAAAGCGATATTCTTTTCAATCGTCCGCCAAGGGTACAGGGCCGAGGATTGAAAGACATAACCGTAATCTCGCTTCAGACGTGCCTGCTCAGGGGATACACCATTGATGGTGATGGTCCCGCCAGTCGATTTTTCAAGATCAGCAATCGTCCTTAATAAAGTGGTTTTGCCACAGCCCGAAGGGCCGATAAAAGAAATGAATTCACCATGATTGATTTGCAAATCGATATCAGAAAGGGCAAATACCGGCCCGTCCGCCGTCTCAAAGGTTAGCGACAATTTTTCGCACTTCACAACAGTCCTTTTTGTTGTCGCGATTGCGCTTGCGTCTTTTGTCGCTATGTCTGGCACTCGAAGACCTCTCCCTGATTTTTGTCTTTTTATTTGTTGAGCGACTGCACGTCCCCGTTCAAACGACGTGTTCGGCCTTTTCAAGAACCGCGCGCAACAGAACATCGGCTCCAGCGGTCACCCATTCCGGCTTTACATCTTCGATTTCGTTATGGCTGATACCGTCGATGCACGGAATGAAGATCATCGACGTTGGCGCAACACTTGCGAGATAGCAGGCGTCATGCCCGGCACCTGATACAATCTCGCGTGTCGAAAACCCGCAATCCTTGGCCCCTTCACGTACGGCACTGACGCAGCTTTCGTCAAAATGAATTGGTGCATAATAAAAAATTTGTTCGATCTCAAGACCAAGGCCAATACCGTCACAAATGTCCTTAACCCCGGCCCGCATGGCCTCGTCCATTTGTTTGAGCACGTCATCGTCGGGATGACGAAAATCGACGGTCAGGAAAACGTGGCCAGGAATAACGTTACGCGAATTAGGGTAGGAATTTATCATGCCCACCGTCGCACAAGCGACCGGTGCAAAGTCCAATCCGATGCGATTGACCAAATCAACAATGCGCGCCGCCCCTAACAATGCGTCCTTACGCCGATCCATGGGCGTTGGACCGGCATGGGATTCAACACCTGTCAGGTTAAGTTCATACCAGCGTTGCCCTTGAGCGTCAGTGACAATACCGATTGTTTTTTCTTCCAACTCAAGGATCGGCCCCTGTTCAATATGCGCTTCGAAATAGGCGTGCACATCTCGTCCGCCAACCTCTTCGCTGCCCGCATAACCAATCCGCGCGAGTTCTTCACCCATGGTTTTGCCGTCAGGGTCAGCGCGTGACAAACCGTAGTCCAGGGTAAACTCACCGGAAAACACACCTGAGGCGACCATGGCTGGCGGAAAGCGTGAGCCTTCTTCGTTGGTCCAGACGGCAACCTCAACCGGGCGTTCGGTTTCGTATCCCAGGTCATTAAGGCTGCGCACAACTTCCAGCCCGGCCAGCACCCCGAACACTCCGTCAAACCGACCACCGGTTGGTTGCGTATCCAGATGACTGCCCGTAACGATTGGTGCCAAGTTGTTGTTACGCCCTGCACGACGGGCAAAAATATTACCCATTTTATCGACCTTAATCGTGCATCCGGCACTTTCACACCAACCGACAAACAGGTCACGTCCTTGTTTGTCGAGATCGGTCAGCGCAAGACGACAGCACCCACCTTTCTCCGTCGCACCAATTTTCGCCATCTCGGCAAGGCTTTGCCACAAGCGCTCGCCATCAATTCTGATGTTTGGTGTGTCGGTCATGACAGATGCCCCCTTGGGTTAAAATCAGTTTAATTCGGTCAGTAAGCCATAGGTCTCTGGACGGCGATCCCTGAAAAACTGCCAGTTGTTGCGAATTTCACGAACCATATCCATGTCCATGTCATGGACGATCAGTTCGTCCTGATCGCGGCTGGCGATCTTCTCAATTTCACCGCGCGGATTGACAAAATAGCTCTGGCCGTAAAATTCACCTACATTCCACGGCGCTTCAGTGCCAACCCGGTTTGTCGCACCAATAAAACAGCCGTTGGCGACGGCGGAAGCTGGTTGCTCGAGCTTCCACAAATACTCCGAGACGCCGGCAACCGTGGCCGACGGATTGACAATATATTCCGCCCCCTTCAGCGCCAGCGCACGCCAGCCTTCCGGGAAGTGGCGATCATAACAAATGTATACGCCCAGTTTACAATAGGCGGTTTCGAACACGGGCCAATCAGACGCACCGGGCTTGAAGAAAAATTTCTCCCAAAATCCGGCAACGTGAGGGATATGGGATTTGCGGTATTTTCCAAGATATGTGCCATCGGCATCTATGACAGCAGCGGCATTATAATAAACCCCGGTCATCTCTTCTTCGTAAATTGGCACAACGATGACCATGTTGTGTTTTTTCGCGTATTCCTGCATCAGCCGCGTGGTATGTCCATCAGGGATCGCCTCCGCCGCGCCGTACCACTTACTGTCCTGACTGGGGCAAAAATAGGGTTGCGTGAACACTTCCTGGAAACATAAAACCTGAACGCCAGCCGCACCCGCTTCGTCGATCAGAGGAAAGTGCGCCTCCAGCATCTTATCGCGAATTTGCTCCGGCGTCATCGAGGTGTCACCCTTGAGGCTCATCTGAATTAAGCCGCCACGTAACTTTGTCATTTGCTGTTCCCCCACCTGAATGCCTTGATCAACCGGAACGTAATCGATGGCCGACAAAGCCAAAAATCGATCTTTTTTTTAATTTGACCAATCGGTCAAGATAAGGCTAGACCTTAGGTGACCAACTGGTCAAGAGTTTTGTCTAACGCCAATTGAGGGATTTATGCTGACCAAGAGTTCGCCGAGCAACGGCTCTCAGAAGGCGGCCAAACGTGCAGAAATCGAACGCTTGATTTTAGAAGCTGCGGAAAGCGTTTTTGCTGATTATGGATATGAAGGGGCGACCACCAGCCGCATCGCCCGTCTTGCCGGAATCCCCAAAGCCAATCTGCATTATTATTTTCCAACCAAGAAAGGCCTCTATCGTCAGGTCATCGATAACATTTTTAACATTTGGCTGGATGCCGCCGACTCGTTTGACGATTGCGACGACCCGGTAGATGCGATTAGCCGCTATATCGATAAGAAAATGGATATCTCGCGGTTACACCCGAAGGGCTCCAAGGTCTGGGCCAATGAAATTCTCCAGCGCGCGCCGATCATACAGGACTATCTGCAAACGACCTTAAAGACCTGGACCCATTCCCGCGCCCAGGTGATCCAGCGTTGGATCGACGAAGGCCGAATTGCAGCAATCAATCCAGACTATTTGCTCTATATGATCTGGGCGACGACCCAACACTACGCCGATTTTGGTCATCAGATCAAGACTCTGAACGACGATAACGATCTGTCGGATGAGCAGTTCGAATTGGCTAAAAAGACGGTGACAGACATTATTCTACGGGGTATCGGCGCAATTGATGCGGATTGCAAAGGTCCGTTAACATGACGTCAGCAAACACCGCCCGGGCGTCCCAGACCAAAAAGCGAACCCGCATTCAGCTTGAAAAGGAACAGCATATTCTGGACGCGGCTCTGACCGTATTTTCAGCCTACGGTTTTCGCGGCACGACGGTCGATCAAATCGCTGAAAAAGCCCAAATGTCGAAACCCAACTTGCTGTATTATTACCGACGCAAACACGACATCTATTTCGCTGTGCTTAACCGCACATTGAAAATGTGGCTCAATCCGTTGGAAGATATAGATGTTGATGGCGACCCCGAATCGGAGATCAGCAGCTATATTTCAAAAAAAATTGAACATTCAAAACTCTACCCGGAGGCGTCGCGCCTGTTTATTGGCGAAATCCTGCAAGGCGCACCAATCCTTAAACCGGTGCTTGAAACTCACCTCCGAAAACTGGTTAAAGCCAAAGCCAACGTCATCCGCACCTGGGTCAAACAGGGGAAGCTGGCCGATATTGATCCCTATCACCTGATTTTCATGATCTGGGCGGCGACCCAGCATTATGCAGACTTTGAAACACAAATTAAGGCTGTGTTACCGGAGGTGGGGAAAACTGACGCGATCTTCAAAGACGCTGATCGATCCGTTAATTCAATTATTTTAAACGGGATCCTACCGCGCCGTTAACTTGTCCGCTGCAGCAAAATCATCGCCACGACAGTCACGGCGATACCAGCCATTACTGACGCCGTCGGGATACCGTTACCAATGATCGCCAGTGTGACAACAAACCCCGGTGTCAGGTAAGTATAGGCCATGACCTTGGCGGGCGGCAGTTGAACGCTGGCGAATTTGGCGAGGAAGAACGTTCCGGCGGTATTAAACAACCCGAGATACCCGACCGCCAGATATACCGTCCAATCGATAGATTGCCACGGGGTTGCGATGATTTCCGGCGCGCCGTAAAGCCCGAGCAGCACAGCACCAGAAGCGACAACCCAGAACGTCAGCGCCACCGTGCTCTCGCCGCGATGCAGTTTTTTGATCAATGGCGCATAGGCGGCAAAGGACAAAACACCAAGGGCAAATAGATACTCCCCCGGCCCCAAATCAAAGTTGAGCAGTGCGTCTAACGAGCCCTCAAACAACACCCAAACCGCCCCCAAACTGCCGATGATCAGGGCAGTAATCTGTCTGGCGGTGACACGAATACCCATCAAGACGAACCCGATCAAGCCGCTGATCAAGGGCAGCAAGGTAAAGATCGCCCCGGTTTTCACCGGCGTCGTCAGTTTGAGCGCCTCAAACATCAACACGAAAAAGGCGCCGATGGAAAAACTAATCACCGCGTAACGTAAAAAATCCCGGGCCCTGGGAAATGTGATTTTCTCACGCACCCCTAACACCACGGCAAAGATAAGCGTCGCCAGAAAAAACCTTAAAAACGAAACAACCACCGGGTCAATTTGATCGGTGATCGCCTTACCCACGGGAAACGATGTCGAAACTAAAAACGCATAAAGCAGCATCGCCCCATGGGCGCGGGTCGCAACCTTGAGGTTTTTCATCACCGAATTATAGCCTGCCCGCCCGCTTATTCAGCGACCGTCGCCATGGGATTATTAGGGTGGGTCGTCCAATTGCCGTAGTCCGGATTGATTGTCTGTTTGGTGCGCGGGTCAACGCCTTCGGTCATGCGCTCCAGGGTAATGCAGTTCTCGACCGGACAGGTGATGACACAAAGATTGCAGCCAACACAGTCTTCATCCTTGACCTGAAACATGCGCTGGCCTTCAACCGTATGGCTGATCGCTTGATGGGACGTATCCTCGCAGGCGATATGGCAGCGCCCGCATTTGATGCAAAGGTCTTGATTGATCTTGGCTTTGGCAATGTAGTTGAGATTGAGGTACTGCCAGTCGGAGATGTTGGGCACCGCAGCGCCAACAAACTGATCAGGGCGATCAAAGCCTTTCTCGTCCATCCAGTTGCTCATGCCGTCGATCAGTTCTTCAACAATCTTGAAACCGTAAACCATGGCGGCCGTGCAAACCTGCACATTGGCGGCACCCAGCGTCATGAACTCGACGGCGTCGCGCCACTGGGTAATGCCGCCAATGCCGGAGATCGGCAGGCCTCGGGTTTCCTCGTCGCGGGCAATCTCGGCGACCATATTGAGTGCAATCGGTTTGACCGCCGGGCCGCAATACCCACCGTGCGTGCCCTTGCCGTCGGTCGTCGGGTTGGGGGCCATCAGGTCAAGGTCAACACTGACGATTGAGTTAATGGTATTGATCAACGATACCGCATCGGCCCCGCCCGTTTGCGCGGCCCGCGCCGGGGCCCGGATATCAGTGACGTTGGGCGTCAACTTAACGATCACCGGCATGCGCGTGTGTTTTTTACACCAACGGGTGACCATCTCGATATAGTCCGGCACTTGGCCGACGGCGGCGCCCATACCGCGTTCTGACATGCCGTGCGGGCAGCCAAAATTCAACTCAACTCCATCAGCCCCGGTGTCTTCGACCAGCGGCAGGATGGTTTGCCAGGAAACTTCATCACAAGGCACCATCAACGACACCACCAGCGCCCGGTCCGGCCAAGCCTGTTTGATCGCCTTAATTTCCTGCAAGTTAATGCCAAGCGGTCGGTCGGAAATCAACTCGATATTATTAAAGCCGGCAAGCGTGCGATCAGGACCGTGGATCGCCCCGTAACGCGGGCCGTTGATGTTGACCACATGCGGGTCAAGCCCCAGCGTCTTCCAGACAACGCCGCCCCAGCCTGCCTTGAAGGCGCGGGTCACATTCACCTCCCGGTCCGTCGGTGGGGCCGAGGCCAGCCAGAACGGGTTGGGGGATTTAATACCTAAAAATTCTGCACGTAAATCAGCCATCGCTCAGGCCCCCTGCTGCAAAAAGTGATGGATGGAACGGGCGGCCACCTTGCCGTCTTCAACAGCCGCCACGGTCAGGTCTTCGCCGCCGACAATACAATCACCGCCAGCCCAAACGTTGACCAGATTGGTCTGGCGCGCCTCGTCAACTGCAATGCGCCCGCCGTCCAGCGTCAGCGACTGTTGGTTAGGGCTCAGGTGTTCGACGACGACCTTTTGGCCGATAGCTTTGAACACCATGTCAGCCTCAAGTGTAAACTGTTCCTCACTGATATGTAGTTTGCCGTCGCCATTAAGGTGGGTTCGGGCAAACGTCACTGATGCCAGTTTACCATTTTCTCCGTTCAGGCCAACCGGTGCCGCCCAGGTCTGGATTTTGACGCCGTTGGTTTGCGCCAGTTCCTGTTCATAGGGGCTGGCTTTCATGGCATCCTGACTGCGGCGATAGACGATGGTGACGTCTTCGGCACCAATCAGTTTGCTTTGCACGGCGATATCCACCGCCGTCATGCCGCCGCCAATAACCACCACCCGACGCCCGATCTGAAGGCTGCTTGGGTCATCGGCCTGACGCAGGTCGGCGATATAATCGACCGCATCAACCGCACCGGCCAAATCTTCGTCGGCCATCCCAAGGGCGTTAACCCCGCCCATGCCAACAGCCAGAAACACGGCGTCGAAATCGTTGCGCAACCCATCCAGCGTAAAATGTTCGCCAAGGCGCTGCTTCAGCTTGATCTCGATACCGCCGATGCCCAGAATAAAATCGACCTCACGCTGGGCAAAGTTATCAACGGTTTTATAGGCGGCGATGCCAAACTCGTTCAGGCCACCCGATTTTCCCCGGGCCTCAAAAACCGTTACGGTGTGACCTTTGCGGGCCAAGCCATGGGCACAGGACAGCCCGGCCGGGCCACCGCCAACCACGGCCACTGATTTTCCAGTCGCCGACGCCCGCTCAAAAACCTGCGCGCCACTATCAAACAGATGATCCGTCGCATAACGTTGCAAGCGCCCAATCTTGACCGGCTTGCCGGTATCGTCATTGCGCACGCAAACCTGCTCGCACAGGGTTTCCGTCGGACAGACGCGGGCACACATGCCGCCCATAATGTTTTGATCAAGGATGGTTTTTGCCGCCCCTTTGGTATTGCCGGTGGAAATTTGGCGGATAAACAATGGCACATCGATGCTGGTTGGGCAGGCCTGCATGCAGGGCGCGTCATAACAAAAATAACACCGATCCGCCTCGGCTCGGGCCTGATAATCTGTATAGCGCGGATGCAAATCACCAAGATTTTCCGCCGCTTGCGCGGGCGTAACCCGCCCGGATGCAATGTCCCCAACACTTGAACGCGTAACCATGTCAGAGTCTCCCCATAGACTGTGGTTAAAAATATTTATCATTTGGACAAAAATACGGCATTATGTCAAGGGAGGCGTGCCGTTTGGCGGGGCAAACTCATGAATTTTGGTGATAAAATATGAACTCAGATGTGAATCGAAGGGTCCTTCGTCACAGCACCACGGAAAAAGTCATGGTCGCCTGGGGGTTCAAGAGTATACCGTCTGTGCTGATATCGAGTGGTTGTGAGAGCGCCGCTCATGGTCCGGATTGAATGCCATTGTCATCGTTCGGTCCCGGCGAGTTTGCAGGGAAAACGGAAACCGAAACCCGCTTCTATATCACCTCGCGGCCCCCCACCGCGCCTGCTATCGCCACGACAACACGACAACATTGGCGCGTTGAAAACGGTCTGCACTGGGTCATGGATATGGTCTTTCGCGATGACGACTGCGGGATCAGAGAAAACAACGCTCCAACCAACTTTACGACCATCGAGCTCATGTCTGCGTGAGAGACTTCATGCGATTGCCCTGGCGATTTAGCCTGGCTAAAGGCGCCCTGGTTTTAAGAATTTTGATTCTGAGTCCTGAACCCCGCCCAAAAGTTGATCTGAAATGAGGGAAAAACCGGCCCACAAATGACTAAACTTTCACTGTCGGAGACTCGAGGGTAGATTAGGCCGAAGTAAGTTTTGTCAGTAGGCAAGAGTGTTCACACGATGATAGATTTTCCAAAGAAACTGTTGGACGGTTACCAGGCATTCAAGAATGGCCGCTTCGACCGGGAGCAGCAACGCTACCGGGCATTGGCGGATCAGGGACAAACGCCGGAAACCATGGTCATCGCTTGTTGTGATTCACGTGCTGCACCCGAAACCATCTTCGATTCTGTGCCAGGAGAGATTTTTGTTGTCCGAAACGTCGCCAATCTGGTGCCACCTTATGAACCGGACGGAACCTACCATTCAACTTCGGCGGCGCTTGAGTTTGCTGTGCAAAGCCTGAAGGTGAAGCATATCGTCGTCCTTGGGCACGGGCGCTGCGGCGGCATACAAGCGGCATTGAACCCCGGGTCACAACCGCTCTCACCGGGAGACTTTATCGGCAAATGGATGGGGCTGATCTCGCCCGCAGCGTCGGCTTTTTCGTCAAGTGACCTGACCAGCGCAGAAAAACAAACCGAGCTGGAACGCGCCGCAATTCGATATTCGATTGCAAACCTGCGAACCTTTCCTTGTGTGAATATTCTGGAAAACCGCAACCGCCTTACGCTTCACGCCGCCTGGTTCGATATCGCCGATGGCAATTTATGGGTGATGGATAAACAGACGAAGTGCTTCGCGCCAACGCTCTAGGAATCACCATTCGTCAGTGGAAAAAAAACGAAGTGTTGGAACGGCGCCCGGAAGAAATTGCTCAAATATTCTTTTGACGTCTCGTAGGATTGGCACAATCTGAAAAATAGTTATCGGAATGGCCATGAAAGGACACAGGGTCGTCGTTAAAAGCGGCCAGATTGGCCCATGATCTTGACCGCTTGATGCGCAATACAAAGCGGGTTCGCTGGACTTGCTCCTCTGTAATGCGGATCACAGCAGCGTTGAGAGTAACACCCTATCATCCGAATATTGGACTTACGCCTCTCAACGGCGTATAATAATTCAACCGATCTGGAGGATATCTTGAAAAGAATGATTCTGGCTTTGGCCTTCACCACGTTGGCTGTGCCAGCCTTTGCTTTGTCCACTGGCAGTCTGGTTGGCGGTGCCACAACGCCGGTTGTTGTTTCCACCGTTTCTGACGCGACGTCTGCGTCGGTGACAACATCCGTGAATACCGATCAGAGCCGTTAATATTTATGCGTCCCTGCTGACTTAACCGGTTCCACTAACGGTCGTCGGGCCAACGACTTTGTCGTTGGCCTTTTTGTGATCTGATTTTTAGTATAAGCTGCCGCCCATTATGGTAGAAATCCTTGACCTTTGGCCGACCAAACTGGCAACAAAAACCTTGCCAGATTGCGAAGATCCTAATCGCCAGTTGCTCAAACTTGTGCGCGACTGGGACAAGGTCAACAAATCGCTGACCACCGACTACCGGGATCACAACCCCTTTGAAATTGACTCGCCGGCGACCAACTGGTTACGCCAGAACGTCAACGCGGCAGTGATTGAGTATTTTCAGGCCATCGGCATTGATTATGCAATTAACTGGCAGATTCACGGCTGGGCCAACCTCAACCGGCGCGGTGATTATCACGACCCGCACAATCACCCGCACAGCTACCTCAGCGGCACCTATTATGTGAAAATGCCGACCACCGCCCGAACTGGGCGGCAACGCACGGACGTTCGACCTAACTGCATTACCTTTTATGATCCGCGATCTGGCTTCAACATGCAATCGATCCGAAACGATCCCTATATTGATCCCGAACACACCGTTCTGCCGACAGCCGGGCTGATGATGCTGTGGCCCGCCAGTCTAATGCATTTTGTCCATCCCAACCTTCAGGATGAAACCCGGGTCTCGATCAGCTTCAATATTGTGTTGAAACGGTCAAACGACTACTTGCCCCAGCAATAACCGCGCCGAGGTTGCCCCAATGGAGAACCATGCCTTGCCATAACCTCAGATTTTCAATTCGAAATCAACATCATGACACATGCCATCCAAATCCACCTCCGCCACCACCGGCGCAGTTCGGGAAATAATTTTTCCGTGGCGAACAACGTACAGTCGCGCCGGACGCAGGCGGATGGCGTCGAACGGGGTTGCGGCCTGCAGGATGACCAGATCGGCGTTGGCCCCGACATGGAGGCCGTAGTTGTCGAGGTTGAGGATTTTCGCGGCGTCGGTGGTTACCGCGTCGAACATTCTGCGGATTTGTTTCATTGAGGTCATGGGCGCTGTGTGCACGGCCATGTGGGCGACGTCGAGCATGTCGTGACTGCCCATTGCGTACCACGGGTCCATAACACAATCATGGCCGAGGGCGAGAGGAACATTGTGTTCGATCAGTTCCTTGATGCGGGTCAGGCCACGGCGTTTGGGGTAAGTGTCGTGACGGCCTTGAATGGTGATGTTGATCAGCGGGTTGGCGATGGCGGCGATGCCGGAATCGCGCATCAGCGGCAACAACTTGGAAACATAATAATTGTCCATGGAATGCATCGAGGTCAGATGCGATCCGGCGATCCGGCCATGCAGGCCCAGACGCTGACATTCCGAGGCCAAGGTTTCCACATGGCGCGATAGGGGGTCGTCGGTTTCATCACAATGCATATCGACCATCAGGCCGCGTTCAGCGGCAATTTTCATCAGCGCCTTCACGCTGTCCGTACCCTGATCCATGGTGCGCTCGAAATGGGGGATGCCACCGACCACATCGACGCCTTTATCGAGGGCTTGTGTGAGCAGGGCGGCGGCGTTCGGGTCACGCAGGTATCCATCTTGCGGGAAGGCGACCAATTGCAAATCAATATAGGGGGCGATTTCTTTTTTGACCTCAAGCAGGGCATCGACGGCCAGCAGGCGCGGATCACAGATATCGACGTGGCTACGGATCATCAGCGTGCCACGCGCAATGGCCCAGGTGCAGATCTCAAGTGCCCGCGATTTGATGGCCTCGACCGTCAGCGCCGGTTTCAGTTCGCCCCATATCTGAATGCCCTCCAGCAACGTGCCGCTTTCATTGATACGCGGTTGACCGAAGGACAGGGTGGCGTCCATATGGAAGTGACTGTCAACAAACGGCGGGGTGATCAGGTTGCCGCCAGCATCGATCTCGTCTTTCGCCGGACCATCGATGGTCGGCGAGATGTCGATAATTTTGCCCCCCGTGCAGGCGATATCAACCGGCTCACCATCCGCCGTCACGGCATTTTTGATCAACAAATCAAACATGGGATATCTCCGACTTTAGGTTCGCTCACCGCGCCGGAACGGGACCAGCAAGGCCTTGGGGTAACGTGCTTTTCTCGACATGATAATCATCGCCAGAATTGATAACACATAAGGCGCCATGAGGAAAAACTGATACGGAATGTTGATGCCCGGCAACTGTTGCACCCGCACCTGCCAGGCGTCGATCCCGGCGAACAATAGGGCGCCGATCAGCGCCTTACCCGGATTCCATGAAGCGAAGATGACCAGCGCAATGCAGATCCAGCCGCGACCATTGATCATGCCAAAATAAAACGCATCAAAGGCCGACATGGTCAGAAACGCGCCGCCGACGCTCATCAACGCGCTGCCGACCATCACCGCGCCGGTGCGTACGGAGAGAACATTAATGCCCTGGGCTTCGGCGGCCAGAGGGTTTTCACCGACCATGCGCACGGCCAACCCCACAGGTGTGCGGTAGAGAACGTACCAGACGACGATGACCATAATCACGGCAGCGTACGTCATTGGTGATTGGCTGAAGAGTGACGCGCCGACAAACGGCAAATCAGACAGGCCGGGGATGGCATAGGGTTGAAACGGGGCGATCTTTGGTGGTGTTGTCGCGTTCGGCAATAACATACGAAAGACAAAGTACGACAGGGACGACGCCAGCATGGTAATGCCGATACCGGTGACGTGTTGTGACAGGCCGAGATAGACGGAAAAGATACAGTGCAACAGGCCGAACAACGCCCCGATGAAGGCGGCGAACAGGATGCCAGAGGTTAGGTCACCCCCCATATAAACCCACATCCACCCGGCCATGGCGCCCATGGTCATGATACCTTCGATGCCGAGGTTGAGCACGCCGGCGCGTTCGCAGATCAGCTCGCCGAGGGTGCCAAAAATCAACGGCGTGGCGATGCGAAGCGTCGCCGCCCAGAAGCCCGCCGTGAACAGGATTTCGATGATATCCATAGACTGTTCCTTACCCCCACCGCAACCGATACCGGGTCAGCATTAGGCTAACGAGGACGGCGAGAACCGAGGTGGCGACAATGACATCTGAAATATAAGTCGGCACATTGAGCGCCCGGCTCATGGAATCAGCACCGACAAAAATACCGGACAGGAACAGTGCCGATAAAATGACCGCCAGCGGATGCAAGGCGGCGAGCATGGCAACGGCGATGCCTGCATAACCAAATCCCGGCGACAAATCGAGCGTCAGATAGCCTTTGGTTCCGGCGACTTCACTAACACCAGCAATGCCCGCCAGCCCACCGCTTAACAGCGCCGTCAGTAAAATTGTCCGATTGACGTTAAGTCCAGCAAAGGCGGCGGCGGCGGCGTTATAGCCAACAGCACGAATTTCATAACCCCAGACGGTAAAGCGCATGATCACCCAAGCCAACACGGCAGCAACCAGGGCGACAACCAACCCAAGATGCACCCGGCTTTTGGCCATGATTGACGGCAAAACGCCTTCGTCGATAATCGACGCCGCCTGCGGCCAGCCCATAGACATGGGATCCTTCATCGGTCCTTCGAGCAGGTAATTGACAAACAACAGCATAATGAAATTAAGCAACAACGTGGTCACGACCTCGTCAACTTTTAGCCGGTTTTTCAATACGGTCGGAATTAACAACAGCAGCCCGCCGGCCAAAGCCCCCATGACGATCAGAAAGGGGATCATCACATAAGTTGGTAGGGTGATGGCACCCGTACCGACCCAGGTTGCCATCAAGGCCCCGGCATAAAATTGCCCCTCACCGCCGATGTTCCAAAGCTTGGCCTTAAACGCGATGGCCGCAGCCAGACCAGTGAGGATCAGCGGCGTCGCTCTGGTCAGGGTTTCTGTCAACGCGAACCGCGAGCCAGCGGCGCCCTTGAACAACAGGGCATAGGCCTGAAGTGGGGATTCACCAGCCCAAAGAATGAGAGTACTACAGATAATAAAGGCCGCAATGATGGCGCTCAACGGGGCCGACAGCGTCAGCCACACCGGTGCGTTTTCACGGGGTTCCAGCCTGATCATGCGGCCACCGACTGTCCGCTCATCATCAGGCCGATATCGCGCGCCGTCACCGACTTGGGGTTCAAGGGCTGGCTTAAACGGCCATGATAAATAACAACAATTCGGTCCGATAAAGCCATCAGTTCCTCTAGGTCTTCAGAGATCAGCAGCACCCCGGCACCGCGTGTTCGTGCCTCCAATATCTTTTCATGAACATAGGCAACTGCGCCCACGTCCAAACCGCGCGACGGCTGGTTGGCGAGAAGTACGGCGGGGTTGGCATCGAGAACCCGGGCCAAAATCAATTTCTGAACATTACCGCCAGACAACAACCGGGTCTCTTCTTGGGTGCCCTGGCAGCGCACATCAAACGCCTTAATTTGGGTTGCCGCGTGCTCGTCAATTGCCTTGGCATTCAAAAACCCCGCCTTAGAAAACGGCGGACGCCGTAGCTTTTCGGATATCAAATTTTCGCGCACAGTCATCTCGCCAATGACGCCGACACTGTTGCGGTCTTCGGGAATACGGCCAATACCGTTTTCTATCATTATGGCGGGATTGAATGTTGACTGGTCCTTACCAAACAGACGCAGCGACCCAGCGCTGGGACGGATGATACCACTCATCAAAGCCGCCACGGTCTGTTGACCGTTACCCGACACACCGGCCAAGCCGATAATTTCGTGCTGCTTAATGGCGAGGGTGAGGTTTGACAACGGCGCGAGATTACCATCGCTAGCAACGCTGACATCATCAAGCGCGAATACCGTTTCACCGGAGGTCAGCACCTCGCCCTTTGGGTCGTGTACCGTCCGTCCGACCATCGCCTCGGCAAGACTGGCACGGTCTGCCCCTTTTATCGGTTGCTCAGCGACCACCTTGCCCCGGCGGATCACCATCACCCGGTCACTGACACTGAGAATTTCGTTAAGTTTGTGAGAGATGAAAATAATCGACATGCCTTTGTTGACGAGGCTACGCAAGGTCTCGAACAGGTCATCGGATTCTTGCGGTGTCAGAACCGCCGTCGGCTCATCAAGAATAAGAATACGCGCGTCTCGATAGAGGGCCTTCAAAATTTCTACGCGCTGACGTTCACCGACACTCAAAGTGCCGATCAAGGCATTGGGATCAACCGTCAAACCAAAGTCTTTTGACAACTGATTAATCCGTAACCGGGCGGCGGTTGTGTTCTGTTTCCAGGACCATAGCGGCTCCGTACCCAACATAATATTATCGGTTACGCTAAGATTATCGGCCAGACTGAAGTGCTGGTGGACCATGCCGATTCCAGCCTCAAGGGCGGCGTCCGGTTGTCCCGGTGCGAGCTGTTTTCCAAACGCCTCAACATGGCCTTCGTCAGCCGTGTAGTGCCCGAACAGAATGTTCATCAGTGTCGTTTTACCAGCACCGTTTTCCCCGAGAAGGGCAAGAATTTCACCCGCGTTAAGATCAAGCGAAATGGCATCGTTGGCGATCAAGCTGCCAAACCGTTTGCTAATATTGACCAGTTTCAGAATGGCCGTCATTTTAGATTTCCCCAAGTCACCGGCAACGACTATCCCCGGCGGCATATACGCCGAGGATAGATCATTATTGCTTAGGTCAGTCGCTTAGAACGTTGATTTTGGCTGCTCATCGTTAATTTTAACGGTGAATGTACCGTTCATGATCGCAGCGCCGGTTTCGGCAACCTTAGCTTTGATCATGTCGTCAATCTTGCCTTCAAATTCATGGTAGGGGGCCAGCGACGCGCCGCCTTTAGCCATCATCGTCCAGTCTTTATAGTTTTCAGCTTTGAACGTGCCCTTTTTGACCTGATCGATGGCATAGTTGATCGCTGATTCCATGTGCCAAAGGGCTGAGGTGACGACGACGTCTTTGCCGTTTTCTTCCTTGTTCATGTCATTGACGTTACCAAATGCCAAAATTCCCTTTTCCCGGGCCGCGTCAACAACACCCGCCCGCTCGGCATACAACACATCAACACCGGCTTCGACTTGGGCAAAGGCCGCTTCTTTAGCCTTTGGCGGATCATACCACGAACCAATGAAATTAACCTTGAACTGAACCTTGGGGTTTACGGACCGTGCACCTGCCATAAAGGCGTGGAACAGACGGTTAACTTCGCCGATGGGGTAGCCGCCGACCATGCCGATCTTGTTTGATTTGGTCATCGAACCAGCAATGATACCCATCAGGTAACAGGGTTCATGAATATAATTATCAAACACCGAAAAATTCTTGCCGTGCGGTTTGAACGGGTCACCCATCAGAAACGCAACTTTTGGATAATCGTCAGCAACCTTGCGCGCCTCTTTACTGATACCGAAGGCTTCTCCGACAACCAAAGACACACCGCTTTCCGCATATTCCCGCAACACCCGGACATAATCGGTATTGGCGACTTTTTCAGAAAAAACGTATTCAATGTCACCGGCTTTTTGTGCCGCCATCAATGCCTGATGAAGACGGGCATCCCATTTTTGCTGGATCGGCTGCGTATAAATTCCGGCAACCTTGATTTTTGCCGCAATGGCGTCGCCGCCAATCCCCATAACCAGGACGGCGGCAGCCATCGTTTGTAGAATCCACGATTTTAATTTCATTTTTGGTCTCCCTCGATGAGTTGATTTTTGCCAGAGCGCCCCATTCTCCCCCGAAGGGGCGCAAGGCGATATTGACGTCAGAGTAGCGTGGCCTACGGGTCAAGCGCCAGTCCATATATTTTTATCAGTTGGACAAAATCTCAAGCCTGTGTCAATGAAAGTATTCGCTGCGACACCTTGATCAACAGCGTTTGCACCTCATTGAAACGCTTGGCTCCTTCCATACGCGGAAACAGGATCACCCCTTTCCACGGGTCACCAAAGATGTCCACCCCGCTGCTACCGCGCGATCACCATACTCGGCATGGTCCACGCAGATGGATTCATCTGGCGATGACGCAGATGGATTCATCTGGCGATGACGCAGGCGGATTTATCCGGTACTAACGCCGGATCGCAAATCCTCAATCAAGCCATCGCGGTCGTTTTCGATGCGCTGCAGGGTTTCCCTGGCAGCGCTCGTTTGCGGGTCATAATGTGCGCTCCAACGGATAATCTCCAAAATCACAGGGGTCAAATCGAGGCCCTTTTCCGTCAGTTCATAGATATTTTTGCGCCGATTATTGGAATCTTTTGACTTCTTAATAATCCCGGCTGTCTCTAAATTTTTCAGTCGGTCGGCCAATACGTTTGTCGCTATTCCCTCGCCTGAGTCGAGAAACTCACCGTAGGTTTTGTTGCCCCTGAGCAATAGATCGCGGATCACCAGCAAACTCCAGCGGTCGCCGAAGGCATCAAGGGCAAAGGCGATGGCGCACCTGCTGATATGTTTTTTTCCGGTTGAGGTCATAACAGGCTTATAAAATAACCACTTGTAAAACGCAAGTTTAACCTTTACACACTCAATTGCTTGCGAAAAACAAGTTGTTAAACTTACAGCTAGAACACTTCCGGCGATTTTTGGATCACCGTAAGTGTTCTAACTCGTTGATATCCCCGCAAACCCACGTTCGCGAATGAACCTATTCGCTCCGGTTTTGCTCTAAAACAGGCCAGCACCCTAAAACCGAAATGGAGTTGATTATGCCTTTTGCCCGTATTTCTCACACTGCCGGAAAACCGCAATCGTTCTCAGACGCCCTATCCAAGGGTATCCACCGCGCGATGATCGAGGCCTTTGGTGTCCCCGAAGATGATCTTTTTCAGATTGTCACCGAACATGCGGCAAAAACCGAGCTGATCGGCCCTGGCAGTTTTCTTGGCGTTGATCACACGGAAGACATGGTCTTCGTGCAAATCACCTGTGCTGAAGGACGTACGACGGATCAAAAAAAGGCCCTGTACGCAAGCATCGTTCACCACATTGCCAGAGATACTGACGTTCGTCAGGAAGACGTCTTCATCAACCTCGTCGAAAGCAAACGCGAAAATTTTTCATTCGGCAACGGTCTGGCACAGTTCGCCTGACCACATCAATGCTGCCCGCTTATGCCCCTATCAGCAACAGCGGGCAGCGTTGATTATCGCCAGATTATTTATTGTCGATGTCGCGGAATTGATCCGGCACCAAATTTTGATCCATCTTCGGTGGACGGACATAGCTCGAGCCTTCGGTGCGCGGCGGCAGCTCGATGGGTTCGGGTGTCAGATCAGTATACGGAAACTGGCTTAGCAGGTGGGTAATACAGTTTAGGCGCGCCCGTTTTTTAACATCGGCCTCAACAACAAACCATGGGGCCTGTTTAATATCGGTATGGGCGAACATCACGTCCTTGGCCTTCGAATAATCAACCCAACGACTCCGCGATTCCAAATCCATTGGGCTTAGTTTCCAGCGCTTGGTCGGGTCAACAATGCGGCCTTGGAACCGGCGTTCCTGCTCATCATCGCTGACCGAGAACCAATATTTGATCAGCGTGATCCCGGACCTGACCAACATGCGTTCAAATTCAGGGCACGACCGCATAAACTCTTCATATTCTTCGTCCGTGCAAAAACCCATAACCCGCTCGACACCGGCGCGATTATACCAACTGCGGTCGAACAGAACCATTTCACTGGCCGCAGGCAGGTGCGAGACATAGCGTTGAAAATACCACTGCGTTTTTTCGCGTTCCGTTGGTGTGCCCAACGCCACCACCCGACAAACACGCGGGTTAAGGGATTGGGTGATGCGCTTGATGGTGCCGCCCTTACCAGCGGCGTCGCGGCCTTCGAACAAGACAACGACCTTAAGGCCCTCGGCTTTGACCCATTCCTGAAGTTTGACCAGTTCGATTTGCAGATTGGCCAGTTCCTTTTCATAGATCCGGCGCGAAATTTTGCGTTTTTCTTCTTTGATATCGGCCCCGACCTTGGCATCAAACTGGGGCTGTGCGGGCGCCTTGTTTTTTACCTTTGTCTTGCTTTTGCCTGTGTTCGCGGTGCCGTCGGTCGACTTCTTCTTCTTAGAGGGTTGCTTTGCCATGATGTCCACCATCTCCTCTGTGCTGGAATTGGTTCTAATCGCACCTTCTGTCGAAGGCCGCGAAATCGGGCAAATCGCCCTGTCACATCGCGCTAATCTCCAGAATGACGCAGAGAGCAAACGCACGTATATGATATACCGCAATTGGCAACAATATAAAAGATGGCGCTTAGAACAGGCCATCTGACTCAAAGGAAATAACCGACAACCCGTTCGGTCAGAGGGTGCTAATCATGGGTCCGGTATGGACCAAAAAATCGGTGGCTGGGGCGGGAGGATTCGAACCTCCGAATACCGATACCAAAAACCAGCGCCTTAACCACTTGGCCACGCCCCAACAGATTTTCGATGTGAGCCGCAACATAATGTTAAACACGGGCCTTCGCAAGCACTGGCGCACGTCAGGCAACAACCTTTTCGGCGGCGTTGAATTTTATGCTTTCAGGATCACCAACGGCATAAACGTCAAGCGGGTGGTCACGACCCTTAACATGGATATTATGCAGCATTGATACGGGCAAGTCGACGCCAGCATATTCGGTCGTTCGCGCTGATACGACCAAGGGCGCGCCCAGTTCCTTGGTCTGCGCCTCCAGGCGGGCGGCTATATTGACGTTGTCACCAAGTGCTGAAACGATGGGTGATTGCGGAGGTCCCATGGAGCCAACGACGGCTTCTCCGGCGTGGATACCGATGCCGATTTTCAAGTCCTGCCCGAGTTCATCACGCAGGCGGTCATTGAGCCCCTCCATTCGTCGGAACATCGCATTCGCCCCTTCGATGGCTTCTCGACATCCCTGCTGGGTGCCGCTTTCCAGCCCATAAATCGCCAGCAACCCATCGCCATTAAATTGGGCGTAGTGACCGTTGGTTTCTTTCAGGGCCAGGGACAGCTCAGCAAAAAATTGGTTGAGGATAAACACCACATCAAAGGGCAGGCGTTGTTCTGACAGTTTTGTTGAACCGCGCAGATCAACAAACATGAAGGCCACCGTCAATTCAGTTCCCTGACGATAGCCGGGTTGGGGCGCTGCGTCTTTAAGCTGCGCGTTCGCCCGCACCAAGGCCGAGACCTCCAGGTCCTTGGTCGGACGAAGCTGGCAGGCCAAGCGCACCGAAGGGGCCTCGGTAATGCGCGATAGCACACGTTGCTCAGCGTCGTCCGGTGGCGGCATGTCTTCCAATCCTTTGGAGACACGAACCCGGCAGGTTGAACAACGCCCGCGCCCACCGCAGACCGATGCGTGTGGAATGCCCGCCGCACGGATGGATTCAAGCAATGTGGCATCACTGACGAGATCAATGACGCGATCACCCGGGGAATAATGAAGTTTTGGACGCCGTCTTAAACGATGAAGTCGGCTGCGGATCACGCGTGCTATGAGAACCAGCCCAATCAAAATAAGAGCGACCGTTTGAATGCGCACTTCAGTATTGGCGACGATATCCGCCATAGCTGGTTGCAAATTGGCTTTGTCCAAGGCCGCTTGAACCCACACGTCGTTCTCTGAAAGTTCCTGAACCTCTATGCCTGACCCGAGATACCCGGCAAGGGCCAGCGTCGGTATGACCAAGGCAAACGAATAGGCCACGTGGATAAAGCGTTGATAAAACGGTTTTAGCTTAAGCCAATGGTGAAGACCGACGCAGGAGTGGGCCCAAATTATGCACACCGCAACGGCTTGTAGAATCCCACGCCAGGGCGCGATATTCCATAACACATGCAAGACGACCGGATAACTGGACTTATAAAGTGCCAATTCAGACAAGCCGCGCGTTCCAGCAACATGCCCGGCCAAAATCAGCGGCGCCAGCAGCCCAGCAATCAATTGTACTGCTTCCCACGTTTGCATTTTCAAAGTTCGGCGCTGCCACAAGGTCCACAAGGCCACACCGGCATGAATGGCAAATGCGCCGTAAAGAAGTATCGTTCCGCCAGGCGATTGCCACGGATCAGAAAAAATAACCGCCGCCCGGCTCATCAGGTCAAGCGATATCAACCCAAACGAATGATTAACAAAGTGTCCTGTGACAAATAAAAACAGTATCAGCCCACTATAAAGGCGTAATCGGCTTTGCATGGTTTCTCCGCTTCAGTCCCCGGGCTCATCACCCCATCGCGTTAACCCATATACCGGATTAGCCGGGTGATCAAATCGGTGAAAATCCGTTCGTCATGATCGCCCGGTCACGTAGGCGGTTCAGTGGCCCCAACCGAAATCGCACGGGTGTCACTGACGAGATGTGTGACAACCGCCCACCACAAGGGCTGTTCGGTGAGAATATTTTCGACCGCCGCCTCGGCGTCTTCCATCGTCTGGTAAAACCCGAAACAGGTGGCCCCGCTACCGGACATGCGGGCAAACAAACAGCCGGATGACGCCTCAATCCTTTGCAGCGTTTGTCCGATCATCGGCTCTAGCGTCATCGCCGCAGCCATTAAGTCATTTCTTCGGTTACCCTGCAAAAGCGTGATAAGCTGCTTGAGCGTCTCAGGCGGATCGGCAAACCGACGTACGCTCGAGAACGGCCCAGTTCGCGCCTTAAAAACAGACGGCGTCGAAACACTTACGCCGGGGTTGACCATGATCATCGGCGCGTTTGGTAGATCGGCAATGGGATCGAGTTGCTCACCGATGCCGCCCATAAATACGGCTTTACCGAACAGGCAGACCGGCACATCGGCCCCCAAACCCAGGGCTAGACCAGAGAGGTCGACCTGTCCGGGGTGGATCGCCCATAACCGGGCCAACGCTTTAATTGTCGCCGCCGCATCGGCCGACCCGCCGCCAATGCCAGAGGCAATCGGCAAGCGTTTGTTCAGGGTAATGCGGGCACCAGCGAAAGTGCCGGTCATTTCACGCAATTGCGAGGCCGTGCGCAAAACCAAGTTTGACTGGTCGTTCGCCAACCCATCGCCAAACGGGCCGGTATTGATCAAACTCAGGTCCGATGCGGGCTCAACGCTGACCGTATCATGAACGTCTGCAAAGGCGACGAGGCTGTCGAGAAGATGGTAACCGTCGTCACGCTTACCCGTCACATGCAGATATAAGTTAAGTTTCGCCGGGGCGGGAACCGAGATCATTTGTCAAAATCAACAGCCGACGTTGAAAGAGCCCTCATCCCTTATCCGGTGAGTTTTCATCTTTGACGGGAGACGCCGTCGCTTCGTTTTTGAGCCCATGCTTGAGTTTTTCAGTAACCGTGGCTTTCAGATCATCGTCAGGGTTAAGAGACATCGAACGATTCCACTGGAACCGCGCTTCCAGCCTCCGTCCAATTTTCCAATAGGCGTCACCAAGATGGTCGTTGATCACCGGGTCTTCCGGTCGGTATTCGATGGCTCGTTCCAGTTCAGCGACTGCATCATCATATTTCCCAAGCTGATAATAACCCCAGCCGAGACTATCGATAATATACCCGTCATTGGGACGCAATCTGACCGCCTGGCGAATCATCTCAAGCGCCCGATCAAGATTTAGCCCATGTTCAACCCATGAATAGCCGAGATAATTGAGCACATAGGGTTGATTCGGTTGAAGCTCTAGGGCTTTTAGAAAATCCTTTTCTGCCCGCGCCCATTGCTTTTCCCGCTCAAGAACAATGCCGCGAATATAAAACAGACGCCAATGTCTGGGCTTGAGTTCACCCGAACGACGCAGCGCTTCGTCATATTCAGGTATCGCCCCTGCGTATTGCTCATTAGCCCGAAGATAATCGCCGATCTTAACCAACGGTTCCGGGTCATTCGGATAGGCGGCGGCAGCCTTTCTCAGCATCGCGATGGCTTCGTCCGTCCTTTCCATATCATGAAGGTTGGTGGCAATCCTGAGGTTCGCCTGACGGCCAAATGAAGATGCCGGATCAACCTTGCCGTAAAAGTGATTGGCCTCAAGCAGCCGATCATCCAATTCCATCAGTTCGCCCGCCAGGGTCAACAAAATAGGATAATCAGGTTTCAGGTGCAGCCCCAGCCGCGCCAAAACCAAGGCTGTCTCGCGTGCGCGTTGCTGGCGCAGGGAATTGGCGATATCAAACAAAGTTTCCGCCGCCCCATCATTGGCGGACGCGATCTCGGCCTTGACGGCTCCTCCGTCGGTGAGGCGTTTCAGGGCCGCGTCAAAAAGTGTGCTGGCCGGACGTTCTTTCTGAAACCGTTGATAAATTTCCTTGGCTTTTGTCTTTTCGCCGTGTTGTTCGTAGATGTTGCCCAGAATTTCTGCAAAGCGGAAATTTAGCCCGCCGTCACGGCCAGCGATTTCTTCAAGAACGGTCATCGCCTCCTCATGGCGGCCACCGAACTCTAGAATCAGGCCCTTGTGAAGATCGTAGATGGTTTTAGCCGAGGTTTTTTGATCCAAAGATTTGAGCGCGTCCAGAGCCTGATCTGTTTTCTTTTGTGCGGCCAACGCCCACGCCCGTAAAACCGGCGCTGTTAGCCCGGTCAAGCCTGAAGCCGGCAGTGAACTCAGGCGCTCGATCGCCGCGTCATAGCGCGAGAATGTCATGTCATCTATCGCCAACATCAGGTTAGCGATAGATGATTTTGGCTTTTCCGCGACGTATTTTTCGGCCAGGGCGCGGGCCTCTTCGAACCGACCTTCCATGGTCAAAATGACAAAGGTGCGGCGCAAAAGATCAGGGGCGTCTGGCGTGACGTCTAGCGTCGCCTTCAGAAAATCAGCGGCGACCGACAAATCACGTGCGACTTCTGCATGGCGTCCAGCCAGATAATTGCCAATAGCCGATTTACCGGGGGCCAATCGACTGTCGGCGACGGCGAATGAAGACGTCATGAGCAGCAAAACGCCGCCAGTGATCAGTCTGGAATATCTGGAATTGCCCATGAGCTCCTGCGTTCAGAGAATAGTGCACCTAATCTAGTTTAACGTAAATCAGGTGCAAGGGCTAATGTGAAAGCCTCACATATTGGGATAATTGGGTCCGCCGCCGCCTTCTGGCACCACCCAGTTTATATTCTGCGTCAAATCCTTGATATCGCACGTTTTACAATGGACGCAGTTTTGCGCATTGATCTGCAGTTTATCGTTTCCACCGTCCGCAATAAATTCGTAGACACCCGCCGGGCAGAAACGTTGCTCAGGACCCGCGTAATCAGCCAAATTGACCTTAACCGGCACATCTTCATCTTTCAGGGTCAGGTGGACAGGCTGGTCTTCTTCATGGTTGGTCGCCGAAAACGATACATTGGTCAATCGATCAAAAGTAATTTCGCCATCCGGTTTAGGATAATCAATCGGCGTACATAATGACGCTTTTTTCAAAGAAACGTGGTCTTCGTGATGGCCGAGCGTCCACGGCAACAAAAATCCGAGACCAAGATTATTGAGCCACATATCGACACCAGCATAAAGCGTGCCCAAAGTGAGGCCAAATTTTGACATCGCCGGGCGGGCGTTTCGAACCCGGTGCAAATCCTTATAGACCCAACTTGATTTAAACGCCGTCTCGTAGGCGCTTAGTCCGTCATCGTTTTGCCGACCGGCTGCAATCGCTGCAAAGGCGGCTTCAGCGGCCAACATTGCCGTTTTCATCGCCGTATGCGTCCCCTTTATGCGCGGCACATTAACAAACCCGGCGGAACAACCAATCAACGCCCCTCCCGGGAAGGATAATTTAGGAACAGATTGAAGACCGCCCTCATTAATCGCCCGCGCGCCATAGGCAACCCGTCGCCCACCTTCCAGCAAGGGGCGGATCGCTGGATGGGTTTTATAGCGCTGCATTTCTTCGTAGGGAGAGAGGTAGGGGTTCTGATAATCAAGGGCGACAACAAAGCCGATGGCAACCTGATTGTTTTCCTGATGATAAATAAAGCCGCCGCCAACCGTATCCGTCAATGGCCAACCCTGCGTATGAATAACCTGACCGGGCTTATGTTTTTCCGGCTCGATATCCCATAATTCCTTAATACCGAGGGCATAGGTTTGCGGTTCAATCCCCTGTCGAAGGTTAAACGTCGACATGATCTCTTTACTTAATGACCCGCGCACACCTTCAGCGAAAAAGGTGTATTTGGCATGCAATTCCATCCCCGGTTGGAAATTTGCTCCTGGCTCGCCATTTTTGCCGACCCCCATATTACCGGTGGCAACGCCTTTGACGCTGCCGTCATCGGAATACAACACTTCAGCGGCGGCAAATCCCGGATAAACTTCAACACCCATCGCCTCAGCCTGTTCACCCAGCCATCGGCATAAATTCCCCAAGCTAATCGCATGGCAACCATCATTGTTCATCAGTGGCGGCAACAGAAAATGGGGCATCGATTTTTTACCCGATTCGGTCAGCACCCAGTGCTGGTTATCCGTCACCGGCGTGTTCAAAGGTGCACCCTTGTCTTTCCAATCGGGGATAAGTTCATCGAGTGCTATGGGATCGATGACCGCCCCTGACAGAATATGAGCACCGATTTCCGACCCTTTTTCCACAACACAGACGGTCAATTCCTGCGCGTTCTGCTCAGCCAATTGCATCAACCGTATCGACGCTGATAGCCCCGCAGGGCCACCGCCAACGATGACAACGTCCACTTCCATGGATTCCCGTACGACTGTTTCCACGATCAAGGCCCCCCTCATATTGGTGTCTGTGCATGCGCCCAAGGTATACGATAAATTTAGACCTTAATCGGCGAGGATTAGCAATTGAAAAGCCATAGATTTATGACATCAAACGATCATCAGACTCTGTCTGCATATGGGCTTTGACATTTTGCCATGATAGGCTCCAGAGATGACTAACCTGGATTTTGCAAAAGACGTGTTACGCTGGCACCTTGATGTCGGCGTTGATGAGACCATTGGACCGGACCCGGTCAATCAATTTACGCTGGCCCAAAGGTCGGTACAGGCTTCAGCCACGCCGCCCACATCCTCTGGTGTGTTCCCATCCAAATCGCCGCCGGCAGGCTCAACAATAGTAAGCCGCCCCGAAAATAGTGGCCCAGGTCCGAGTGGCGAAGAAGCCGTTAAATCCGCCTACGAACAGGCTGAACAGGCAAAAACCATTGATGATCTGCGTACCGCGCTTGAGACCTTCGATGGTTGCGCCCTGAAAAAGACAGCAACCAACCTAGTTTTTTACAATGGCGATCCCAAGGCGCGCCTAATGTTGGTTGGCGAAGCACCGGGGGCTCAAGAAGACCGTCAAGGAGAACCCTTTGTCGGACCCAGCGGGGCGTTGCTGGACAAAATGCTGACCTCAATCGATATCAGTCGCGCCGATGTCCTGGTCTCCAACACTGTGTTCTGGCGACCGCCCGGCAACCGCACCCCAACGCCGCAGGAAACCGCCGTCTGCATGCCATTTGTTGAGCGCTTGATTGAGCTGGTTGATCCTGATGTTCTGGTGACGTTGGGAGGACCGGCGGCCAAAGCACTGCTCGGCGAAACCCAGGGCGTTGGACGCTTGCGTGGACGATGGTTCACTTTTGAGACCGCCCGCATGTCACATCCGATTGATACAACAGCAATGTTCCATCCGGCCTATTTGCTGAGAACACCATCGCAAAAACGCGCCACCTGGCAAGATTTATTAAGAATTCAGGACAAACTGACCCAATAATGCCTTACATCACACCCTCTTAAAGTACAAAATATAGGTCAGTTTTAAGTCATATCAGCCATATATTGAGCCAATCTGAGGCGCTCGGGTTGCTCAAGGTTGCCCATCTACAACCGATCACGTATACAGGGTTTAGCTTTTTTGAGGGAACGGACCAGTATGTTTAGGGGGTTGGGGAGATTTGCGCGTCTGCGTGTCGCCGCGTCGGCTGGGGTTGTGCTCGCGGCAAGTCATTTTGCCGTTGCTGCCGGCCCCATTACCAAACAGGGACTGCCTTCTCTCTATCTCGCGGTGTCCGACCCCGCTCCTCGTCTCAACACCGAGATTGACCCCCCACAAATATTAAGTATCGCCGACGTCGACCTGTACCGTCGTTTGTTTAGCATTCAGGAAAGCGGTCAGTGGCGCAAAGCTGACAGTCTGATCAAACAACTCGATAACCCTATCTTGCTTGGGCATGTTCTCGCCCAACGCTATCTGCACCCAACCAAATACCGCTCAAAATATCGAGAATTAAAGGAATGGCTGGCGCTGTATACTGATCACCCGCAAGCCTCTCGCCTTTATAAATTAGCCCTGAGACGCAAACCCGGAAATTGGAAAAGGCCAAAGGCACCAACCCGTATTTCCGTGCGTGCCCGCTCGAAATCTTCTGGAGTGAACCGGAAACTGCGTATTCCGTCCAAACGTCTAAGCCCGTCCGGTCGCAGCAAAGTCCGCCATTACAAACGCTATATCCGCCAAGCCCTCAGGCGCGGACATACGTTAATCGCCAAACGCGCGCTTCAGTCTAAAGAGCTCCAAAACCTGTTTAGTACCACCGAACTCGATGAAGCACGGGCGAAACTAGGGCAGGCCTATTTTTCCGCCGGGCGTGATGAATGGGCTATGAAATGGTCTGGCGCCGCGTCAGCACGGTCTGGTGAATACGTTGCGCAGGCCTCTTGGACCGCAGGCCTCGCCAGCTGGCGACTTGGTAAACGTGCAATCGCCGCCGGTTATTTTGCCAAAGCCGCCGAATCGAGCGGCGATGACGTCTGGTTTCATGCCGGTGCCGCTTTTTGGGCCGCACGCGCCTATCTACTCACCCAACAGCCTGAACTGGTGAACAAATTTCTTAAATCAGCTGCACAGCATAAACGAACGTTTTATGGTTTGCTGGCGGCGCGTGTTCTCGGTCAAAACGGATCGTTTTCTTGGAATTTACCCGAAGACGATACTGACGCGCTGACGCGCTTGGCACGCAAACCTTCGGGTCAGCGTGCACTTGCCTTGTTACAAGCCGGGCGGGTTAATCTGGCTGAGGCAGAACTTCGCCGCCTGGCAAAGGGCGCCGACAAACAATTGGCCAACGGTATCCTGGCCTTGGCCGCGCACGGCAACTTGGCGTCGCTTGCCGTACGGCTTGATCAACAGCTCCACCCCGACGGTGGCAGCTATGACGGTGCCGCATACCCGGTACCGGCTTGGGCACCAACAGACGGGTTTCGGATTGATCGGGCGTTGATCTATGCGCTGATCCGCCAAGAATCCAAATTCAACCCAAAGGCAAAAAGTTGGGCAGGAGCGCGGGGCCTGATGCAGCTGATGCCGGGAACAGCAAGTTTCGTTGCACGTGACCGCGGCTATCGTTGGGGGAAACGTGCCAAGTTATACACACCGGAACACAACATCGACCTCGGGCAACGCTATATCGAAATTCTGTTAAACGACAAAAAAATCAACGGCGATCTGTTTCTGCTCGCCGCCGCATGGAATGGCGGGCCAGGAAACCTCAACAAATGGCGTCGAAAAAACAGCTACAAAAATGACCCGCTGTTTTTCATCGAAAGCATTCCATCACGCGAAACCCGCATCTTCATTGAGCGGGTGTTAGCAAATTTATGGATTTATCGCGACCGTTTCCAACAACCGGCACCGTCACTCGACGCCATTGCTCAAGGGGACTGGCCGGTGTATATGGCCTTGGGCAACGAACTTCAGGAGGTCGCGGAAATCCATGGGACACGCAAATAAGAGCCAATTTCTTCCCGTCAACATCGCCGTTTTAACGGTGTCAGATTCACGCTCTTTAAGCGATGATCGTTCTGGGGATACCCTGGTCGAACGCCTGCAGGCCGACGGCCATATCCTGGCTGACCGCGCCATCGTCAAAGACGAAATTCCAATTATCGCCGCCCAATTACAAAAATGGATTGAAGACGAGGGGGTTGAGGTTGTCATTTCGACGGGCGGCACCGGGGTAACCGGCCGTGATGTCACCCCTGAAGCGCTTGCCAGCGTTTGGGAAAAAGAAATTCCAGGCTTTGGCGAATTGTTCCGCTGGATCAGTTATCAAAAGATCAAAACCTCGACCATACAATCTCGGGCTTGCGCTGGTGTCGCTGGCGGCACGTATATGTTTGCCCTACCTGGGTCGCCTGGGGCGTGCAAAGACGCCTGGGACGAAATTTTGCATGAACAACTCGATATTCGCCACAAGCCGTGCAATTTTGTCGAAATGATGCCGCGCCTGATGGAGCACATGGAATAATCGTGGGCACAGCGCCCTCAGTAGTCCTGTTTGATTTAGGAGGGGTTCTTTTTCGCTATGCCCCTGAAACGCGCCTGCGGTTTATTGCCGAGACAGCGGATCTTCCTGTTACTGAAGTCCAGGCCCGCCTGTTTGATGCCGATTTCAACACGCAATGCGAAACAGGTCTATTGGATGGCCCTGCCGGTCATGCCGAATTCTGCCGCCTACTGGGTGTAGACTGGCCGTATGAAATCTACCGTCAGGCCCAATCCAAGGCATTCGAAGCCGACGATATTGTTCTTGGTCTGGCCCGCGAACTTTCCAACATTCGTGACGTTGGCTGCCTGACCAATAATGGTCACGTTATAAAAGATGGGCTTGCTCAATTATATTCGGATTTTTTTGCAATTTTCCGAGACCGAATTTATTTTTCAGCTGACCTTGGCCTGCTAAAACCAAACCCAGAAGCCTTCGCAGCGGTTTTGCAGCGTTGGGGCAGGCCACCCCAAGATATCCTATTTGTTGATGACACCGTCGAGAATGTCATCGCCGCCGCCGCCGCCGGTTTTCATGTTCATCGCTTCGTTGATGTTGAGGCGCTGGAGGCTGATCTTCGTGGCTTTGGGTTGTTGTGAGCAATGCTCACCCAATAGGCCTGGTCGTTTTCGATTTAGACGACGTGCTTTGTGCCTACGATTTCGCCCATCGGCTACGACTACTCGCGAGAATGACCGGACTGGAGGCAACGTGGATCGAAAAGGCAATCTGGTCGTCGGGCTTCGATGAACAAGCTGATCAGGGGCGCTACACTTCGCAAGACTATCTCGACGGTTTTGTCGCGCGACTGGGCGTGCCGTTATCGCGCGCGCAATGGATCAAGGCGCGCACCATGGCAATGACACCCGATCCGGAAATGCTGGGCATCGCCCGCGCCGTATCCCATAAAACGGCTGTTGCGATGCTGACCAATAATGGACCTCTTCTGCAAGAGGCCCTACCTGGAATTTTACCTGAAATTAACGATATTTTTGGTGACAATGCCTATTTTTCCAGCCAGTTCGGCTGTTCAAAACCGAACCCGGATGTCTTCCTTCGCCTGCTCACCCAAATAGGGAAGCAACCGATGGAAACCTTATTCATTGATGATCAGGCGGATTATATTGACGGTGCCAAAACGGCGGGGCTGCGGGTTCATCATTTTCAAGGTGCCACGGCATTGCGCGTGGAGCTTACGGACTTGGGCCTACTCTAAGTAAGCCGGGTCCGCCGCTCAGGATTATGCCTGATTGACCACCGCCTCCTGACCACCGGGGAGGGTCACGGTCACGGTTGTCCCCTCATTGACTTCACTTTCTATGGTCAATGTTCCGTCGTGGGCCTCAACCAGTGATTTCACGATCGACAACCCCAGCCCGGTTCCGTCCTGGGCGAAGTGCGGGTTGGCGTCCGCCTGAACGAATGGTTCTGTAATGTTTGGCAGCTGTTCAGGTGATATCCCAACGCCGGTATCAATCACCTTGATCACGATGTTGTCTTGATTTGCAAACGCGCTTACCAGAACCGACCCACCCTGATCGGTAAACTTGACCGCATTCGAAATAAGGTTATTGACGATCTGAAGACTGGACCGCCGATCTGCAAAAAGGGTCGGCAGCCCATTGGCGGTTTCCATCGCCAACTTAACGCCACCATTTTTAGCCATTTTTTCGGCGCTACGAACACAGACGTTCAACAGCCCCTCAACGTCGATGTCGTCTTTTACAATCACCCGTTTGCCCGCTTCAATAGCCGCAATATCAAGAACATCATTAACCAATTCAAGCATATGCTCGCCACTGTCGTGAATATCTTTTGCGTATTCGTTGTAATTTTTTGACCCCAGGGGTCCAAAATACTGAGCCCGCATCATCTCGCTGAACCCCAAAATCGCATTCAGTGGCGTGCGAAATTCGTGGCTCATGGTTGCCAAGAATTCAGATTTTGCTTTATTTGCCCTCTCCGCTTCCACCAACGCAGCGCGAAGCGACTCGTCTGCATGTTTACGCTCAGAAATATCCTGAATAATCGCCACAAACACCGCCGGTGTTTCGCTTTGAATAAGCTGCAGATAAATTTCGACATCGTATTCCGATCCATCTTTGCGGCGGTGAACGGTTTCCAAAACGATCTGCTGCTCTGAACCATCGCGCAAGGGTTCAATCAATTTTTCGAACGTTTCACGTGAGAACTGAGGCTTAACATCCAGTGGCGACAACGCCCGCAGTTCGGCAAGCGTATATCCAAGATTGGCCCGCGCACCACGATTAACCTGTAGGAAACGAAAGCTGTAGGCGTCAAACACGTAAACTTCATTGAGCGATTGTTCGACAATCCGCCCAAGACGGGCATTCAGCGTTTCCGCACGCTTGTGCTCGGAAATATCACGACCAACCGATTGATACTCGGATATGGCACCGAACTCATCATAAAAGGCCCGAATGGTCCATCGCTGCCAAATCAGCTCGCCATTTTCTGCCCTAAAAGAGATTACATGCTCGTTTAGGGATTGTCTGGCGTCAGGCGACTGTGTTCCATTTTTAATTTTGCGAAGTCTTCCTTTGGCAACCCGGCATATTCGGAAGATCCGATTAACTGCGCCCTATTTTTTCCATGAAATTTGCAATAGGACTCATTAACGAAGGTTCTAGTTCCGTCAGGCAAATGACGGCAGATCATCTCAGTCTGGTCTTCAACGATTGCGTGGTATTGCTTGTTGGTTTCGGCAAGCTTGTCTTGTGTGTCTCTAATATTTTCAAATAGCGGCGCGACCAGAAGGACACCGAAAACCATCAGTACCGAGATTAGCAAAGTGACCATCTCGGTTGCCAAATCAGGCGGCAAAGCGCTTTCGCCAACAGCGATGCGATAGAATGTGATCGACCGCCGTATGCCCAATAGAACCAACGCAAGCGCGATTAACCCCCACGCCCTCCATTGCCCCGTGACAAAGACCAATCGCAACGCCAGAGCGGCAGCGGCAAATTGCAGTAGAACCGAAATTAAGGGAACCATTGTACTCATCGGATATTTCCCAATGAATTATTCACTGAACGGTAGAGAGCTTAACAAGCTTACCTAAAGATGCATACATTATTAGTTATGGACGATATTGGATATAGGATGGCGTTATACGCAAGATCGCCGACGGAAACGGGTAAAGTCGGCAATGTCATCGACGTCTGTCAAAGTTTCCAGATAAGCGACCTTCGCCTGATTGGCGAGATTGGCGCGGGTGTCGATCAACGCATGCGCGCTCGACCAGCGCACATTCGAAAATATTTGCGGCACGATTGGACGGCGTTTCAAACCAGCCAACCAGTATCCCCCATCATCGGCAGGTCCGAACACCGCATCGTGATTGCCGAGGGCCTTAAAGGCGCTGTCAATATGGCGACCGTGAATGTCTGGAATATCGGCACCGACAATCACCACCGGGCCAGCCCCCATAATGTCCATCACCCGCCCCATGCGCTGCCCAATATCGCCCTGACCCTGGCTTAGCCGTGGGCAATCAACCGGCCACAAACGATCTTTTTGAACAGCTGTATCCGGACTAACGGCAAGCCAGGTTACCCAGCGTCGATCAGCCGCCAGTCGCCGACTAACCATAGCCAGCGTATGTCGATAAAACGCCCAGGCACCAACAGAACCGATGCCATGTGCCAAGCGCGTTTTAACACGACCGATTTGCGGGGCTTTGGCCATGATGACAAGATGATTACTGAGCGCCATGGGAGGACCTAACGATATAGGGGAACAATTGTTTCTGGCGGAACTCCGACAAAATAAAGGCCCAAGCAGAGTATGTTTTTTGCCGACCTCAAGATATACCCATCGCGTTGGAATTTTTCAGCCGATGTCACGGCGCTGGCGGGCAACTGCTCAAGACGATGGTTTTTTATTCTCGATACCAAATCAACATCTTCCATTAGCGGAATTTTTTTATACCCGCCAAGCCGGTCATAAAAATCACGGCTAATCAAAAAGCCCTGATCACCGTAAGGCAGACCTAAGGTTGCGCAACGCCAATGGACCATCTTTTCCAGCCGCCGTGCCGCTGGCGAGCGATCGTCCAGCGCAAAGGTGAAATAAGCCGCACGAAAGTGGTTGTTGGGATCGGCCATAAACCGTTTAATCACCGTCGTCCACCCTGGTCCTGGGCGGGTGTCGGCGTGTAAAAACAATACCCAGTTACCGACAGCCCGCTCGGCCCCCGCACACAGCTGCGTCCCGCGTCCACGGGCCGAAAGTGCCACCTTTATCCCACGGCGGCTGAGCAGTTCTGCCGTGCCATCAGTAGAGCCGCCATCAGCGACGATTATTTCACAATTCAGATCGGCCTCCAACACCCGAGCGAGTGTCGCCTCAATCCGATGGGCGTCGTTCAGGGTGGGGATGACAATGCTGAGCATAGTTGGTTAGCGCTTAACGTTAGAGCCTAACACCCACATAGCACATTCAAAGCCTTTGGTAAGCAGCCTGTGTGATCAAAAAATACGCCGTTCGACCAATTTTATCGTTTTGGCAACAGCAATCCAGCGACCAATCGCCCGAATGGCCATATAAATCCACGTAGACATCAATGAACTCAACGGGGGTGACCGCTTGAACTGATCATCACTTGATGTCGAGGAAGACAGATCCGCCAGATGGGCAAGAATTCCGTGTGGACCATAGGGAGACATGGCGATTTCCTTTGTTAGAAAAATTATACTATATTTCTGTCCCATTCATGATAATTATGACGTTTACGCCTGTTAGATATAGTTTACAAATGACAATTTCTCCTCCTATAATAAAGAAAATCTAATTCATAACTGAGCATATTCATGCGCCGACTCCCGCCATTGAACGCCATTCGGGCATTTGAAGCCGCTGGCCGTCATCTCAGCTTCACCAAGGCGGCAGATGAACTTAACGTCACGCCTGCGGCGATCAGTCAGCAGGTTCGCAATCTTGAAGGTTTTCTCGGCACGCCCTTGTTTCGTCGCCTGACCCGCGCCCTATTGTTAACCGATGCCGGGCAGGTTGCGTTACCCGTTTTTGGTCAAGGGCTTGACCAATTGCAGGAAGGAATTGAGCTCATACGCACCAGCGAACAAAGCGGGATATTGACCGTCAGTTCCGCCCCCAATTTTGCCGCCAAATGGCTGGTCCGGCGCCTGCCACGATTTGAAGCCCGCCATCCGGATATTCGCGTCCGCCTCGATCCATCAATGCATCAAGTCGATTTTGAACGCGAGAATGTTGATATCGCGATCCGCTTTGGGCAGGGAACCTACCCTGGGATGCGCACAGATTTTTTACTGCCGTTTAACGTCATTCCTGTCTGTAGCCCGAAGTTATTGCGTGGGGAAAATCCGTTGCGTACGCCCAGCGATCTTGTAAACCACAGGCTTTTACAAACGGATTGGGAGCTTTCTGCCGGCACTCAGGCCGGTTGGGCGATGTGGTTGATGTGTGCTGGCGTAGACCACATCGTACCTGCACGCGGCTCGCTTTTTACATCTGACGTCCTGACGCTGGAAGCGGCGTTAGAGGGAAACGGCGTCGCCCTGATCGACCGAAATTTGGTTGACGAAGATGTCGCCGCCGGAAGATTGGTCAAGCCGTTTGAGTTTATTCTGGAAACCGAATTTGAATTTTATGTGGTTTGCCCTGAACAAACGGCAGATTTGCCAAAAAACGCCGCCTTTCGCCAATGGGTATTGGACGAGGCGCGCTTATAGATGACGGGGGACGCTACCGCCTTTGACCTCGGCCTCATTGAGACTGACCCAGATCGAGCTGGTTTTTAAGGTATTTTGGATGATACCCACCGAGAATTTCTTGAAGACGCCTGAGCGTTTTATCTTCACACCGTTCGAAGGCCTCGACGGTCCACCAAGCCAGATGAGGGGTCAAAATGACATTGTCTCGCCCCAACAGGGGGTATTGGTTATTAAGAGGTTCAGAGCCAAACACGTCAATCGCGGCACCGGCAACCCAGCCTTCATCCAACGCTTTAATTAACGCGGCTTCGTCGGCGATCGCCCCGCGTGAGACATTTATGTAGAATGCGCTGTCCTTCATTGCTCGAAATTGATCTTCGCCCAGCATACCGTGGGTCTCGGGCGTGCGCACGCAATGGACCGAAAGATAGTCAGACTGCGCCAACAGGGCTTCAAACGAGACCGGCCGGACCGCCAATTCCTTAAGCCCTGTTTCATCGACGTAAGGGTCATAGGCAATGACGTCCATGGAAAACCCAAGGCCACGCCGCGCCATCGCCTGACCAATCATACCGCACCCGAGCAAGCCCAGGGTTTTATGAGAAATATCAACGCCCTTGATATCTTCGTCCGGCCAGAGCCACGCCTGTTGACGCATTTTGCGGTCGAGTTCCGGCAATCGCCGCCCAATCGCCATCAACAGGGCAAAAGCATGATCGGCAACCGTATCGGTGCCGTAGTCGGGACAATTGACAACCATCACACCGCGCGCCGTCGCTGCGTCGATGTCGATGGCATCGGTACCAACCCCGTATTTGACAATCGCTTTAAGCCGAGGGGCGGCTTCGATCACCGCTTTGGTGATGAAGCCGTAACAGGTCAGAATAATCTCGGCATCGCCAACCATGCGCACTAAAGTGTCTTCGTCGTCAGACGGTGCCGTGACGACTTCGGCAAGCTCAGCCAGAACATCCATCCGCTGATCAAGCATGAACAGTTTGGCGTCGGTCCGAACGATCACTGGTTTCATGTCGGGGGCCTAAGTTGATGTCGTCTTCTTGTCTATACTTGCGGCCCATGACGTTGTCCACATCACTATGCCCATCGACTTTTCGAGGGTTCGTTTTCTGACCGCTAATCTAAGCTGGCCCCAAGGCATCAAACATATCGATTATATAATTTTGTTCTAGTTTTGTTCCCGCAGGTGGAGTACGATGCTGCATGGTCGATATCCTAAACAGTCCGCCCAAAAAGGGCCGTGGCGCCATATCCAACGAAAGCGGAAGATTTGAAAATCACACTCGCCATCTTGTCGAAGATGGATGGGATAACATACATGATGATGATGCGCTGAGACCGCCAACGCTCAAGACCGAGGTGTCGACGGAAATGCCAAAAAGAATTATATCGTGGAATGCGTCGCCAGACGTGCCCTTTGACCGGTCGATCAACCCTTACCGGGGGTGCGAACACGGTTGCATCTATTGTTTTGCCCGACCAACACATGCCTATCAGGGATTATCGCCGGGACTTGATTTCGAGACACGCTTATTTGCCAAACCCGATGCGGCAAAAATCTTGGACCGCGAACTGCGTAAACCCAGGTATTTCTGCAAAACCATACAATTGGGATCGAATACCGATCCCTATCAGCCGATTGAGCGCCGCCTTGAGATCACCCGATCGATCTTGCAAACGTTGGCGGCGTTCAACCATCCGGTGACGATCACGACAAAATCTGATCTGGTGTTGCGCGATCTCGATATTCTCGCTCCTATGGCAGAGAAAGGGCTGGCCGCCGTCGGGCTTTCCGTAACCACTTTGGACAGCACGCTGGCCCGAACGATGGAACCACGTGCGCCAACCCCAAAAAAACGTCTGGCCGCCATCAAACTGCTGAGTGATGCTGGTATCCCGGTTCGGGTAATGCTGGCTCCTGTTATCCCGGCGCTTAATGATTGGGAGCTGGAACGGATCATTGGAGCCGCCGCCGAACACGGGGCCACGGGTGCCAATTACATTCTGCTACGCTTGCCTGGAGAAGTCGCCGGGTTATTTCGACAGTGGCTGCAGACCTACGCACCCCTGAAGACCAACCATGTTTTGTCGTTGATGAAACAATCCCATAAAGGTGCCCTTTATATCGCTGACTATGGAGAACGCATGTCGGGGTCGGGCCAGTATGCGGCCTTGATTTCCAAACGTTACCAACTGGCCCTAAAAAGATCAGGGCTGTTGCCACGCACGCCTAATCACGATGCACTCGATTGCACTCAATTTCTGGCACCGTTGGCGAGAGGCGATCAATTGGCGCTGTTTTAAGTAAAATTGGATAAAATTCGGTTTTTGCTGCCGGGCAACCTGTTATTGTTGTGCCATGGAAGCGGTAGCTCATTCAAATTTGACCGGCATTGCCGTCGTCGCCCTGGCCGCGCTTGTCTGCGGCATCATCATGGAACGGCTGCGCCAACCGGCGCTGGTTGGCTATATTTTGGCCGGCGTATTGCTCGGCCCTTCCGGCTTTGCCATGGTCGAGAACCGTGCCCAGATTGATGTTCTAGCCGAATTAGGCGTCCTAATGCTGCTGTTTATTGTCGGTATGGAACTGTCCTTGCGTTCGTTTCGTCGGCTGTGGCGGTTGGCGGTGGTGACGACGATTGCCCAGATATCGGCGTCGGTGGTCGTTATGTTGATCATGTCTATCGTCTTCGACTTAAAGACTGAACTGGCAATCCTTCTCGGCTTCGTCGTTGCCGTTTCGTCAACCGCCGTTGCCATCAAAATCCTTGAAGATATAGGTGCGCTTCGGACCCGTGCTGGTCGTGTGACGGTTGGCGTGCTGATCGCCCAGGATCTTGCCGTCGTGCCGATGATGCTCGGCATTTCGGCCATGGGCGGTGATGGTTTTGACTGGTATGCGTTACCGAAAATCGTGCTCTCAATCGCCTTTCTCGCAGGCCTGATCATCTTTCTCTCAACCGGGAAAAAACTGCGCCTTCCGATTTTGGAACTGGCGGCCGGAAACACCGAACTGAGACCGTTAACGGCGCTGGCGTTCTGTTTCGGTCTGGCGGCGTTGTCAGGATTGCTTGGGCTATCCGCCGCCTATGGCGCCTTTGTTGCGGGCTTGGTCATCGGCAACAGCGCCGAACGCCATCCTATGCTGGTCGTCACCCAGCCCATCCACAGTATTCTAATGATGGTGTTTTTCCTGTCCATCGGGCTGTTGGTCGAATTCGATTACATGTGGGCCAACTTGGAACTCGTACTGACCCTGTTTTTGCTGGTCGCTGTGTTTAAGACGATCCTCAATGTGTCGTTGATACGGGCCATGCGCCAACCCTGGCATCAGGCTATTCTCGCCGGCTTGTTAATTTCTCAGGTTGGCGAATTTTCGTTTTTACTGTCGGTCGTCGGCGTTGAAGCTGGTGTCATGACCAGAGACGAAAGCCGTCTGGTGATTGCCGTGACCGTTCTGAGTTTGTCCCTCAGCCCGCTGTGGGTTTTCACAGCGCGGCGGCTGCAAATGCTGACGGCTGATGGCGTCACCGGTGCCGGAGAGTTATTGCGCTTGGTTTATGGACCGGAGGCTGAAATGGTGGCGATTACCTTCGACGGGGCCCTGTCGGAAAGTCAACGTTCGAAGCGGCGTCTCGCCCTGTGGTTAAGGAAACACCGTTTACGATACGACCGCAAAAAATCCAGCAAAAAGCCGCCGGATGCCTGATTTCTCTATCGAACAGCGTCATCACGACCTTGGCAACACCTTCATCTGTGGCGTTGATGAAGCCGGTCGTGGGCCTTGGGCTGGGCCTGTCGTGGCAGCAGCAGCCATGCCCGATCCGGCGCGAATGCCGGCCACGTTAATCGACGCTATTGATGATTCCAAAAAGCTGAGCGCCGCCAAACGAGCCCTGCTATTTGCTCAATTCGACGGTTGCGTTCGCTTTGGCATCGGTCAGGCGGACGTCACTGAAATCGAGTCTGTGAATATCTTGCAAGCGACATTGCTGGCCATGAAACGCGCCGTGGATAACCTAGCCTGCCCGATTGATTTGGCCCTGATTGATGGCAACCACGCCCCTGACTTGGGTGACGTTAAGACGACTTGCCTCATCAAAGGTGATGGTCGGTCCCTGTCCATTGCTGCCGCATCAATCGCCGCCAAAGTGACCCGGGACAAGATCATGGCTGATCTTGCCAAGCACTATCCCGGCTATGGGTGGGAGCGGAACGCAGGATATGGGACACAAGAGCATAAACGCGCCTTGGCGCGGCTTGGCGTCACCCCCGTCCACAGAAAAAATTTCGCCCCCATTCGCAACATCTTGCGATCAAATACCCCGTGACTCCTAAATATGGAATGGTTAATTTTTAGCTAAGACATTGATTCCATTTAACTCTTGACCCCGACTCCCGGCTTCATCATTCTGCCGGCTATGGGCAGAGAACAAAAAAACAAACCGGTCAAGGGCGCGGATTTAACGTCTGACACCATCGCAAAATACCATAACAAGATCCTTCAAGGGGCCTGCGCGGAGGTGTTGAATGGGCTTCCTGAATGCAGCGTCGACATGATTTTCGCCGACCCTCCCTATAATCTTCAATTGGGTGGTGAGCTGCTTCGTCCCAACAATAGTAAAGTCAATGGCGTCGACAATGACTGGGATCAATTCGCCGGATTTCGCGAATACGATACCTTTAGTCAGGAATGGTTGAGCGCCGCGCGCCGGGTTCTAAAACCTAACGGCACGCTTTGGGTGATTGGCAGTTACCACAATATTTATCGCGTTGGCACGACCTTGCAAGACCTTGGCTATTGGATGCTGAACGATGTGATTTGGCGTAAAACCAACCCAATGCCCAATTTCCGTGGTCGGCGGTTCACCAATGCCCATGAAACCATGCTGTGGGTCGCCAAAGACAAAAGTTCAAAGTATCGCTTTAATTATGATTCTATGAAGGCCCTCAACGAAGATCTTCAGATGCGCTCTGACTGGCTTTTACCTTTGTGTACGGGCGGCGAACGTCTGAAAGAAAATGGCAAAAAAGCCCACCCGACACAAAAACCTGAATCCTTACTCCACCGGGTGATCATGGCCTCGACGGATGTCGGCGATGTCGTCCTTGATCCGTTTTTTGGCAGTGGCACAACCGGTGCCGTCGCCAAAAAACTTGGGCGTCACTACATCGGCATCGAACAGAGTCTGGACTATATTAGAATCGCCAGAGAACGTTTGTCGAAGGTCAAAAAAATTGCCTCCGACGAATTTCTCAATACACCAATCAAACGTGATGAACCGCGCATCCCCTTTGGCTGGTTGGTTGAAAAGGGCATGTTGCGCCCCGGCCAGACCCTGACCGATATGCGTGGCCGCCACTCGGCTCGGGTGCGCGCCGATGGCTCACTCATCACCTCGGATTTCAAAGGCTCGATCCATCAGGTCGGCGCTTTCGTGCAAAAGGCCCCGGCCTGCAATGGTTGGCAATTCTGGTGCGTCAAAGAGCGCGGTAAAATGGTACCGATTGACATTTTCCGACAGAAACTAAGGGCCGAACTTCACTAACAGTGGTTCGCCCTGAGACAAAGCCCAAGTCATTGATCGTTGGTGTCAGATCAGGCGTAGATAGGCACCTTAATTCGCCAATCGTGGCGTAGCTGACCTCGCTCGGTTTGGAATGTGTAATTGATTCCAAACCCTATCGACGCGTCCGCAACGTCGATAGTCACCGTCGATTATGTGAACGCGCGACTAATCTGGCGGTCGCGCGATTTTTGACAATTGGTCAATTCCATAAATTTTGGTCGTTTTTGTAGGATGCCGCTACGCCCCCTAGAAACCACAAAAAATATATGGACAAATACATAATTCAGCATTACAGTACCGAATTATGTATTAATGATAAATTCAAGAGAAACAGAATGTCCCTTTCCGCGCACCGCTGGATGATGACCGACGTGGGAAAACCCATGGTGAGAGAGGACTTTGACGTGGGTGCGCCTGGCGAGGGCGATGTGGTTGTAGAGATCGCTGGATGTGGGGTTTGCCATACGGATCTTGGTTATCTTTACGATGGTGTGCGCACCAATCATGCGCTGCCACTAACCCTCGGCCACGAAATATCCGGCGTGGTCGTCGAAGCTGGGTCTGGTGCGGAGCGCTGGTCTGGTGACTCCGTAGTTATTTCCGCTGTTATCCCCTGTGGTCACTGTGATCTCTGCGCCCGTGGAAAAGGCACCATTTGCCGCGCACAAATGATGCCGGGCAATGATATTCAGGGTGGTTTTGCCAGTCACATTACGGTTCCGGCGCGTGGCCTTTGTGCGGTTGATTTGTCCCGCCTTGCCGCCCGTGGCATGACGTTGGCCGATATGTCGGTGGTCGCCGACGCCGTAACCACACCCTATCAGGCGGTAGTGCAGGCGGATGTCCAGCCCGGCAGTCTGGCGATTGTCATCGGCGTTGGCGGGGTTGGTGGTTATGCGGTCCAGATCGCCGCCGCCAAAGGGGCAACGGTCGTTGCCATAGATATCGACACCGCCAAACTGAAGATGATCTCCGACTTTGGCGCCAGCGTCACCTTCAATGCCGGAGAAATTTCCGGGCGGGACCTGAAAAAAGCAATCGGTGCGTTTGCCAAAGAAAACGGTTTGCCGTCGACGGAATGGAATATCTTTGAATGTTCGGGCTCCGCCGCCGGGCAACAGGCGGCATTTGGCCTGCTGGTTCATGGCGCAACGCTTAGCGTGGTCGGCTTCACCATGGACAAACTTGAGATGCGATTGTCCAACCTGATGGCGTTTCACGCCCGTGCCTTAGGCAACTGGGGCTGCACACCGGACCATTACCCTGCCGCCATCGACATGGTTCTGAACGGTGACATTCAGGTGTTGCCGTTTGTCGAGCACCATCCGCTGGAAACCATCAATTCCGTCTTCGAAGCCGCCCATAACCATCACCTGAGCCGCCGTGCGATTTTGAGGCCCGGCACTTAAACATATTGATCCGAGGAGCACGAGGCCCGATGAGCACGACCCAGACTATAATCGACACGACCAAGCCGGGTGACCTTGCAGACCATAATCTGGTTGGCCTGGAGGAGACGATTGTTGACGGAATCATTTATCAAAAGAAACCGGCCAAACGACGGGACGGGACGGTTGCTGACGGGCTCTACAATGCGTGGATAACGCTGGATAATCCGACGCAGTTCAATTCCTATACGACCAGCATGGTCAAAGGCGCGATCATGGCCTTTCGCCGGGCGTCAGTTGACCGCGAAGTCAACGCCGTGGTCTTCACCGCTGTCGGAGATAAGGCCTTCTGCACCGGTGGTAACACTAAGGAATACGCCGAATATTATGCCGGAAACCCACAGGAATATCGTCAGTACATGCGGCTATTCAACGACATGGTGTCGGCCATCCTCGGCTGTGACAAACCGGTCATCTGCCGGGTCAACGGCATGCGTATCGGTGGGGGTCAAGAAATCGGTATGGCTTGCGACTTTTCCGTTGCCCAGGACCTTGCCAACTTCGGACAAGCCGGACCGAAACATGGTTCGGCAGCGATTGGCGGATCGACCGATTTTCTGCCCCTAATGATCGGTGCCGAACAGGCAATGGTATCGGGCACCCTGTGTGAGCCGTTCTCCGCCCATAAGGCCAATCGCTTAGGGATCATCTCGGGCCTTGTCCCGGCGCTTAAAATCGATGGACAATTTGTCCCCAATCCATGCGTGATCACCGACCGGATGGTCGATCAATTTGGCCGTATCGTTCACGGTGAATTTAAATCCGGTGACGACTTCAAGGCGGGCCGGGACCTGATCAAGTCCGGCAGAGTCGATCTGAGCCTGTTGGATGAAGCCGTTGAAGCCCTGTGCGCGAAACTGCTTGAAACCTTCCCTGACTGCATGACCAAAAGTGTCGAAGAGCTGCGTAAACCAAAACTAAACGCCTGGAACGCCAACAAAGAAAACTCCCGCGCCTGGTTGTCCCTAAACATGATGACCGAAGCCCAGACCGGGTTCCGGGCCTTTAATGAAGGCACTCGCGAAACCGGCCGTGAAATTGATTTTGTCAAATTGCGCCAAGCACTTGCCGTTGGCACACCGTGGACCCAACAGCTAATCGACAGCTTGATGCCAGGAGCAGGCGGCGATGACTGACGGTCCGCTTAAGGTTTGGCGTGAGCGCGAGGGACGGTTACGCAGGGTCCGTCTCAACCGAGCCAAGGCCAATGTCATCGATGCAGACATGATCGCCGCCCTTGACGATGTCTTCAGCGATATCAACGCGACCCCCGACGCCAACGCGGTTCTACTTGATCATGACGGCCCACATTTTAGCTTTGGTGCCAGCGTAGAAGAACATCTTCCAGCCAAATGTGCCGATATGTTGAAGGGCCTGCATACCCTAATCAAAAAAATGTTGGCCTGCCCCATACCATTGCTGATTTCCGTCAAGGGGCAGTGTTTAGGCGGAGGGCTTGAGATCGCCATGACGGGGCATATGATCTTCGCCGCCAAAGAGGCGATGCTAGGGCAACCGGAGATCAAACTGGCGGTTTTTGCACCCGCCGCCAGCTGCATTCTGCCTCGGTTAATTGCCCGCCAGCACGCCGAAGACCTGCTTTATTCAGGACACAGCATTTCTGGTGTTCGCGCCGCCGAGATCGGCCTTGCCGTTTCCGCCGACGATGACCCGGAGCTAACGGCACTGGCATATTTTGACAAAAATTTGGCAAACGCATCCGCCAGCAGTTTGGCATACGCCGTCGAAGCCGCCCATGGCACGTTCCGCGATCAGGTTTGCGCTGATCTCGATCGTGTCGAAAACCTGTACCTGAATGACCTGATGAAAACCCACGACGCTGTCGAGGGGTTGCTAGCTTTTGTCGAAAAACGTCCGGCCAAATGGGAGCACCGCTGAACCATGAAATCTGTATCGGAAATCGTCAGCCAGTGTCAGGCGCTGTATGAAGACCTGAATTTCACGTCCGCACGTGAATGGAAAGAGGCTGAAGAGGGACGCAAGGTCATTGGCTACATGCCGGTCTATGTACCACGGGAATTGATCCATGCAGGCGGCATGCTGGCCCTTGGTGTTTTGGGCGGTGGTGACTCTCTGGAAGTTATTCATGGCGACGCCTATTACCAAAGCTACATCTGCCGCATTCCCCGCTCCACCATCGAACTGGCGATCACCAAACGCATCGACTTTGTCGATGGCATGCTGTTCCCGTCGATCTGTGATGTGATCCGCAATTTATCGGGCATGTGGAAACTGATGATGCCGGATGTTTATGTGCGCTATTTTGACGTGCCACAGAATTTTAAGGACAGTATCGGCGGCAACTATTACGCTCAGGAACTGGAAGAATTACGTCACGGCCTGGAAGGTGTTTGTGGGCGCAAAATCACCGACGATGATATCCGTCGGTCAACCGCCATCTTCAACGAAAACCGCCGTCTCGTTGAAGAGGTCTATGCGTTTCGCGCCAAGTCGCCTTGGAAAGCACCGTCATTTGAAGTTTACCTATTGATGCGTGCAGGCATGGTTCTGCCGGTCGAAGACCACTCGCAACTGATGCAAGATTATCTGGCTGCGGCTGAAGCCGAAGACCGGCCAATGCGCGACAATTGCCGAATTGTGATCCAGGGCTCATTCTGCGAACAACCGCCACTGAACCTGGTCAAATCCATCGAACTGGCCGGCTGTTATATCGTCGATGACGATTACATGCTGGTCACCCGCTGGCTCATGGGCGACGTTCCGCTGGACGGTGACCCGATTGCCAACTTGGCCACGTCTTTTCTTCATCAGTCCGTCGAAACTGCGGCAAAATATGAACCCGACGGAATTCGCAAAGGGTCCTACCTTCTCGAAACCGTACGCAAACGCGCCGCCGAAGGGGTGATTTTTGCCGCCCCCAGTTTCTGCGATCCGGCGTTGCTCGACCGACCCATGTTGGTGCGTGTTCTCAACGACCAGAAGATTCCCAACATATCCTTTAAATACGCAGAAAACTCCGGCCAGATGCAGCCCATTCGGGAACAAGCTGGAACCTTTGCAGATTCCATCAAACTATGGAGCGACGCATGAGCCCTCAACCCGCCACGCCAGACGTTGTCAAAGAAGCTTCAATGCTGAAGCAAAAGGAAATGATCTCTGCCAATTATGACAAACTGACACGCACACAAGAGACAGGGGCCAAAGTTGCCTCGACCTACGTGCCCGGCAATCTGAATGAATTGATCATGTGTTTTGACATGCTCAATAATTTGCCCGAAATCAACGCCATCCAAAACGGCATGCGCAAGAAATCCGGTGGCATGATTATGGAAGCCGAAAAAATGGGCCATTCGGAAGATGTGTGCACCTATGTCAAAGCCGACATTGGCAACATGTCGAAGGGTTCGATTGCACCAAACGGAAAACCGATGCCGGTGCCTGACCTGTTGTTGTTATCCTACACCGGATGCTTCACCTTCATGAAATGGTTTGAACTGCTGCGCGACCAATATGGTTGCGAGACGACCATGCTGCACGTTCCCTATAAGGGCGACGGCGTGACCACGCGAAATATGCGTGACTATGTGGTCAAGCAGTTAAAGGAAGATGTTATCCCGGCACTGGAACGGGTCAGCGGGGTAAAATTTGATATTGACCGGTTACGGCAAAACCTGCGCCGCTCGGCGGCGGCCGAAGACGACTTGGTTTGGGTACTGGAAAGCGCCAAAAATAAGCCGTCGCCCATCGATGCCTATTTTGGGGGCGTCTTCTACATTGGCCCAATCTTTACGGCATTTCGCGGCACCGACGACGCGGTTGAATATTACCGACTACTGCGGTCAGAAATCGAGCAACGGATGGCGGCAGGAAAAGGCCCGGTCACACCGGAAGGCGACATGGGCGAGGAGAAATATCGCCTTGTGGTCGAGGGCCCTCCCAATTGGACGAGCTTCCGTGACTTCTGGAAAATGTTTTATGAAGAAGGTGCTGTGGTTGTTTCCAGCACCTACACCAAGGTCGGCGGTGTTTATGACTATGACGGATTCCGTCATGATCCCGACAACCCGCTGGAGTCCTTGGCAGATTACTGCCTTGGTTGTTACACCAACCGCAACCTGCCCGAACGCGTCGACATGATCGAAAAATATATGGATGACTACCAGGCCGACGGTTTCTTGATTAATTCGATTAAAAGCTGCAACAGTTTCTCTGCTGGTCAATTGTTGATAATGCGAGAAATCGAAAACCGCACCGGCAAACCGGCAGCATTTGTTGAATCTGATTTGGTTGATCCACGCTATTTCTCGCCATCGAACATCAAGAACCGGCTGGAGAGTTATTTTCAGATGATCGATCAAAAACGCCGGGCGGGCGGCAGCGCGCCACGGGCTGCGTAATCAGGAGACAAAACATGCGTTGCTTTATCGGTATTGATCTCGGCTCAACGACAACCAAGGCTGTTTTGCTGGATGAAAAATGTCAACGGTTAGGTGTCGGCATCACCAACTCGCGGTCAAATTATGAAACGGCGGCGACTGTCGCCAAACAAGAAGCCGTTATTTCAGCCAGATTGACCTTGTTTCGCCGCGCCCTTCGTGAAGACGGTCTGGATGCGGCGGGGGACGAAGCGTTTTTTGATCGGGTTGAGTTATATTTTCGCCTGGAACAATTTCTTGAACAGCTTGATGACCTGCACCAGACCTGCCTCTCGTTCGTCGATGGACCGAAATACCAGGACCGTAAAAAAACCATTGTCGAGGCGGTTGATGGTGTCTTCTCGTGCATTCGCGACGAGGCCCCGGCCCTGTATTCACCGGGTGGTGCACGGAAATCTGATTTCTTTCGTGACATCGCCGGATCACGCTTTATGCAGATCGGTGAAAGCTTAGCGAAGGAGGCCAGCCTGGCCTTCGATCTGTTACTGAACGTTTATGACAAATCGATTATCGAGGTCGAAAACCGCCCGCCATCCGGGGATATGTCCGGCAAATTTAGTCGCGCCCTGAACCGCGTCATTGATGAAGAAGCGGATCTTAAGGATCAGTCCGAAATAATGGGCGGCGCGCTGTCACGGGCGCTGGATGTGATCTTGGAGGAAACCTATACGGTCGGCACCGGTTATGGTCGCGTTACCCTGCCCTTCCCTAAGGAGCACATCCGTTCAGAGATTCTCTGTCACGGCCTTGGTGCACACATCATGTATCCCGGCACGCGGACGGTTCTTGATATTGGTGGCCAGGACACCAAAGGAATTCAAGTTGATCCTGACGGTATCGTCGCAAACTTTCAGATGAATGACCGCTGTGCAGCGGGCTGTGGTCGTTACCTCGGCTACATCGCCGATGAGATGAACATGGGGCTTCATGAACTAGGGCCAATGGCGATGAAATCAACCAAGTCCGTACGCATCAATTCAACCTGCACGGTGTTTGCCGGTGCCGAGCTTCGTGACCGTTTGGCCTTGGGCGAAGAACGCTCAGACATTCTCGCGGGCCTTCACCGCGCCATCATCCTCCGTGCCATGTCGATAATTTCCAGATCCGGTGGTGTCACCGATCAGTTCACTTTCACCGGCGGCGTCGCCAATAACCAGGCCGCCGTCAGGGAACTTAAAAAACTGGTTCAGGAGAACTATGGCGACGTAACCATTAACATCGACCCAGCGTCGATCTATACCGGGGCATTGGGGGCCGCGACATTTGCGCAACGTGCCATGGTAAATTGAGAGGAGACCAAATCATGACCCTTACCGCAGGAATTGATGTCGGCACCGGCGCATTGAAAGTCGTGCTGTTCGATATTGAGGGCGACACCTTAAAGTGGATTGGCAAACGAACCGAGCGCATTCGCCAACGCGACCCATTTGTCCTGGCGGAAGAGACTTTCGACAATCTCTTAACCGAGTCAGGTTTGGCGCGCGCCGACATCGCCTATACCGCCTCGACCGGAGAAGCCGAAACCTTGAATTTCACCACGGGTCATTTCTATTCAATGACCACCCATGCCAGAGGCGGTATTTATCTGGAGGCCGGGGCCCGCTCGATCCTCGATATCGGTGCCCTGCATGGCCGTGCCATCAATATTGATGAACGCGGTAAAGTTCTGAATTATCGCATGACCAGTCAATGTGCCTCTGGGTCGGGCCAGTTTCTCGAAAACATCGCTCGCTATCTCGGAATATCGCAAGATGAAATCGGCTCTCTGTCCCAATTGGCCGATGATCCGGAAATTGTCAGTGGTATTTGCGCGGTGCTTGCGGAAACTGATGTAATCAACATGGTATCGCGACAAATTTCAGCCTCTAATATTCTCAAGGGCATACACGTCTCCATGGCCACACGACTGGTTAAATTGTTGCGCGCCACAAAGGTTAAGGAGGGCGTTGTTTTGTTAACCGGAGGGTTGGCTCTCGATACCGGATTGCTGGCGGCATTGCAGGAGATTTTGGCGACGCAGAAAGTGACGATTGAGGCCAAATCAAGCCCCGACTCAATTTATGCCGGGGCCATTGGTGCCGCAATTTGGGGCGCGTTCCGCCACCAAAAACTTTTACGCCTCAATCAAATCGCGGCCTGAGCTGACACACTTTTTTTAAACGAGGAGGACGCCACATGGCTTTGATGATTACAGAAGAATGCACCGGATGTGATGCCTGTGTTGAGCCCTGCCCAAACGATGCGATCAGCTTTGGTGAGCCGATTTTTATCATTGACGCACTGCGCTGCACGGAATGTGTCGGTGCGGAAGAGGAACCACAATGCGAGTTGGTGTGCCCGGCAGACTGCATTGTTCTCAATCCAGATTTTGTCGAAACCACAGATGACCTTCAGGCCAAATATGATAGCCTGCACAATTAGAGACTTATCAGGACTGGAGACAATCATATGAGCGAGGCTTTTATCTGCGATGGAATACGCACACCGATCGGTCGATACGGTGGCGGTTTATCGGCGGTCCGGACAGACGATTTAGGGGCCGTGCCGATGCGCGCCCTTATGGACCGCAATAAAAAAGCAGATTGGGAACACGTCGATGATGTTGTCTATGGATGCGCCAACCAGGCTGGTGAAGACAATCGCAACGTTGCCAGAATGTCGTTGCTATTGGCGGGATTGCCGATTGAGGTTCCCGGTGTCACGGTCAACCGCCTATGTGGTTCAGGGGCTGAGGCTATCGGCCAGGCCGCCCGTTCCATTAAGGCGGGCGAAGCCGATTTTCTGATTGCAGGCGGCGTCGAAAGCATGTCACGGGCCCCCCTGGTCATGGCCAAGGCAGACAGCGCGTTTTCCCGCAAAGCGGAACTTTATGACACCACTATTGGCTGGCGCTTCGTTAACCGAAAGATGACCGAACTTTACGGCACCGACTCCATGCCGGAAACCGCCGAAAATGTCGCTGAACACTATTCGATCAGCCGCGAAGACCAAGATGCATTCGCCCTCAGGTCACAACAGAGGGCCGCAGCAGCTCATGACAAGGGTGTTTTCGCCGAAGAGATCATCCCTGTAACCATCCCACAGCGCAAGGGGGACACCTTAGAAGTCAGCATCGATGAGCACCCCCGGCGTGACACCTCACTAGAGGCCCTAGCGCGATTGGCAACGCCGTTTCGCGCAGGCGGCACTGTCACGGCGGGCAACGCATCCGGCGTCAATGACGGGGCCTGCGCAACGCTGATCGCGTCGGAAGGCGCCATCAACAGGCATGGCTTGGAACCGATGGCACGCATTATCGGCGTCGCGGCATCAGGCGTCGCGCCGCGCGTAATGGGCATAGGCCCGGTTCCGGCGACACGTAAACTACTCGCCCGCACTCAAATGAAAATTGAAGATTTTGATGTCATCGAACTGAATGAGGCCTTCGCAGCCCAAGGTCTAGCCTGCCTACGGGAATTGGGCCTCGCCGATGACGCGGAACAGGTTAACCCCAACGGCGGGGCAATTGCGCTTGGTCATCCGTTGGGGATGAGCGGTGCCCGGCTGGTCACCACGGCAACGCGGGAATTGCTCCGCCGAGGCGGTCGCTATGCACTCTGCACCATGTGTATCGGCGTTGGTCAGGGCATCGCCATCGCCCTTGAACGGGTGTAAGGGGTCGCCCAATTTCTCGGCCAATACAAGCTGACACATCCGCAAGCAAGGGAGATCATCGTCGATGAATGAACCGCTGACACCCCATTCCCGGTCGTTGAGACCGGCGGATCTCGAGCGCGTCGTCGAGATCGATGCCTACTACGCCGGTCGGTCGCGTAAGCTGTTTTTTAAGAAACGCCTTGAGGCCGCACTGGCCAATACCAAAGGATTTATAGCGGTCGCAACCGAGACCAATACGACCCTGACCGGGTTCGCCATCGCCCGCCTTCAGGATGGCGAGTTTGGAATTGACCGAAAGGTCGCCGTCCTAGACGTCATTGGCGTTGACCCAAAAAGCCTTAATGCAGGTCAAGGAACGATGTTACTCGACCACATAACTGAGCAGGCGAAGTTGTTAGGTATTTCGGAAATCCGCACACAACTGGATTGGCATGACCAAAACCTGCTTGGTTTTTTTGCCGATCAGGGTTTCCTTCTGGCCCCCAGCCAAGTGCTGGAGCGGGCGGTCACCAAAAGCATCGAACCCCCAACCCAAGGCGGAACGAGGAACTGATATGATTAGAAAACCTGAGTTTGGCACCAATAACCGGCCACTGGATGCGGGCATGCCCGATTATGGTCTGGGTGATGGCGATGATTTTGAAGCTCTGTCGCGCGACCGGTTTCCCATCCGTTCTGCCGAACAGAAAGATCTTGAGGACATTATTCGGATCGATAAAAAACTGAACGGGCGGGAGCGACGTGATTATTTCATCGCCAAAATGGGCGAAGTGTTGGGTGAAGGTGGAATTCGCGCCTCTTTGGTTGCCGAGGTCGATGACCGGGTCGTCGGTTTTATGATGGCCAGGGTCGATTACGGTGAATATGGCTGTACGGAGCCAACCGCCGTCATCGACACGCTGGGCGTCCACCCGGACTTTACCCACTACGGCATCGCCAGCGCCTTGTTATCGCAATTGCTGACAAATCTTGGCGCGCTACACGTAGAGCATGTCAGGACAAACGTCTCTTGGAACAACACACCACTGATCAGCTTTCTCGATCACAACGGCTTTAAACCGGCCCAACGGCTGATTCTGTCGAAGGCGATATAGGACCGATCTGGTCTGCTTTTCACTATTCTTGCAGCGCTGGTGGATCAGGGTCTTCGTCCCAGTCTTCATCCGGTTTGCCGGTTTTTTCCAGCCACGCTTCGATCAAGCCGACATGGTGAAATTCCTCATCACGGAGCTCACTGGCAAGTTCATGAATTACCCCCGGCTCAGACCGACGGACGATCTGATCAAAGAAATCAAAAGCCCGTTGTTCCGCCCTCAAGGCCAGTTGCAGGGCGTGATAGGGTGTCATCAGATAGTGGGTGTGTTCGGCTGATACGGCTTCTGGTGTATCGCTGTCCCCCCACTGATATTCCCAGGGCGCAATGTGTGGTAATTCAATTCCTTCAGCACGCTCGAGAATTTTTTCGACGTGCAGCGCCTCAACGTCCGCCATTTTTCGAAACAGGGCCGCCGTTTCAGAGTTGTGATGAACATCCATTTGTTCAGCCAAGTCCTGATAGCGTTCCATCGCCTCGGTTTCCATCGCTTTAACATGGGCCAGCAAGTCCGCAACTGAGTTGATTTTGATTCGGTCAATCACCGTCTTGCTCCCGTTTCATATAACAAACTGCTGTTCCAGTCCGGTCATATCGCTTTCACCATGATGCTCGGCCAGTCGAAAAGGTTCGCGCTTTCCGGTGTAGAGTACGCCCAAATTAAACCCGTCATCCGTCATCAGACGACGCGCTGCCCGACCGATATCCTCCGTCGGGTCAACCGGAGACGGACGGACGATCTTTTTCCAATCGCGCTGATCGGGCCGAAATGTAACACACGGGCTGAGCACTTCGACGAAGGAAAAACCGGGCGCCTGTATCGCTTCGGTAATCAGTTTAGCAGTCCCGTTAGGATCGCCGGAAAACCCTCGGGCGATAAAATTCGCCCCCGACGCCAGAGCAATCACCAATGGGTTGAATGGTCGAAGGCCGGTCCCACCCGGCGACAAAGCGCTGTCCCAGTCGGGTTCTGTGGTTGGCGACGGCTGGCCCTTGGTCATGCCATAAACCCGGTTGTCCATGACAATATAGGTCATGTCCACATTGCGCCGACAGGCGTGCAAAAAATGATTGCCGCCAATCGAAAACCCATCGCCGTCACCGCCTGTCACCAGTACGGTCAAGTCCGGGCGCGACAATTTTAGGCCCGTTGCCAATGCCAATGAGCGACCATGGACTCCATGAAACCCGTAGGTGTTCAAGTAAGCCGGAATCCTCGACGAGCACCCAATACCGGATATGATCGCCACGTCCTCTGGCGGCAAGGCCAGTTCGGCCAAGGCTTTTGAGATTGACGACAAAACAGTGTAATCGCCGCAACCAGGACACCAAACCGGTTTAACATCAGATTTATAGTCGCGCGCTGTATAAGGTGTCGCCGGTGCCGATTTCACACTCATGATGCACTCCAATTCATGATGACCTCGCAAAGTTCATTGGTCCGGAACGGCAGTGGGCCGGGGCGATGGTAAGATTGGACGGGGCAGGAAATTTCAAAATATCCTTTCAAGTAGCGGTAAAACTGGGCCGAATGGCTGAGCTCAATACTGATCGCCCGTTCAACGCCTTCAAGGGCCGCGGCCATTTCCAACGGTCGGGCAGGAGCCAGCAGCCGGGGCGCAATCAATTTGAAATGACGGCCTTGCTTTTCCAGGCGTGCCAGTGCCTCACGAACGGTCGCTGTGGTCGAACCCCAGGAAATGATGGCAAGGGGACTGTCACCTTCAATCGTCGCCCAATGGTCGCCAAAATCGAACCCATCAAGCTTGTCTGCACGTTTGTCCAGTTGTGCCACGTGATCCTTAACCTGACTGGATGGCAAGCCGCTTTCATCGTGTTCCAGCCCATCAGCGGTATATTGTCCACCCGCCGTTCCGGGAATTGACATCGATGACACGCCGGACCCTGACAAGGCGTAACGGCGAAAGCTTTCATCGACTGTCGCTGAGGTGGCGCGCTTGGTAACGAAAGCCAGATCAGCGGGGGGGTCTATGATCGCCTTGGCCTGACCAAGCAGTTGGTCAGAAAGGACGATGGTCGGCGTTTGCGTTGCTTCGGCCAGACTGACGGCCCACTGCGTGGTAAATACGCAATCACTGACTGAATTTGGGGCAACGACCAAATGTGGGGCGTCCCCATGCAAACCAAACAGGGCAATGTTCAGATCGCTTTGCTCAGACTTGGTCGGGATGCCGGTTGACGGGCCGCCGCGCATAACATCAACAACGACAATCGGCACCTCCGAGGCTACTGCTAACCCAAATGATTCAGTCATCAGCGCCAGCCCCGGCCCAGACGTGGCCGTCAACGCCGGTATGCCGCCATAAGACGCGCCGATGATCATGTTGATGGAGGCCAATTCATCTTCAGCTTGAACCAGCGCACCGCCAACTTTTTTCAGATTTGGGGCCATCCATTCCAATAGTTCCGTCGCCGGCGTGATCGGGTAAGCAGCGACAAACCGGATGCCGCCACGCAGCGCGCCCAGGCCCGCAGCTTCGTTGCCGCTAATCAACCATCGATCAGATCCGTCCGCAGGCACCTCTTGTTGCGCCATGGCTAGACCGGCGTGCTCGACCGCCTGTCCGCCCAAAACCACAGCGTCTCGGCTGGCGATCAGGGCGCTCTCTTCGCGTTTGGCAAGCAAATGCACCATGACTTGATCGACAATGTCCTCGTTCAGACCGATTAAGGCGCGAAGAACACCAAGCGCAATCATATTCTGTCGGCCCTTCTTGATCTTTTTGGCTAACTCCTTCAGAGGGATTTCAAGAATACGGGCACCGCTGTCGGCAATCACGTCTGGAACATCGCCTTGGGACGGGTCGGCGATGACCAGGCTGTGCTGATTGAGAGGCAACTCAACCGCAAAGCGTTCGATATTGTGCCAATCGATGGCAATTAGAATATCAAAATTTTCACCCGGCGCGGCAACCGGTTGTCGGTCCAGGCGGACCATTGCTGCGGCTTCACCACCACGAATTTGCGGACCTGAAGAGCGGGTGAATAGCCCGTACCAACCCGCCTTTGCCGCCGCTTTCAGCAACATAGTGCCCGCCGTGATGACACCCGCTCCACCACTGCCGGTGATGGCGATGCTAACCGAGTTTTCATATTTTCTGGAGTCAACCATGCTGATGTCCCTGATACGGATTGTAGGTTTCCGATGTAATTACCGTATATCAAGCGCCCGGCGGATGCCATAACAGGTCGCATGTGCCTCCAACTTGACAGAAAATCAGTGGGCTTATACACTAATTATCGTAATTCGGTACTTTATTGCGTGTTTTGGGAATCGTCAAGTGAGAAGGCTTGAGTTTTGACGCCTATTCAGCCCGGTTTTACCAACAAAACCGCCATTATCACAGGGGCGGCTCGTGGAATTGGCCGGGCCATTGCCGACGCTCTCGTAAGACAGGGCGCTGATGTTCACGGGTTTGACTTGAATGTGGAAAACTCTTCTGACCTTAATTTTCCGGTCCACAAAATTGATATATCCGACGGCCCGGAAGTAACCAAACTGGTTGGCTCCCTGGACACGCCGCCGGCATTACTGGTCAACAATGCCGGGATCACCAAGGATCGATCGATCGCTAAAATGACAGATGCGGAATGGACGAGTGTAATTTCCGTCAACCTAACAGGTGCCTTTAATGTTCTCCGCGCGGTCACGCCCGCGATGACGTCTGCCGGATACGGTCGCATCGTTAACATCACGTCGATCAACGGCATACGTGGTAAATTTGGACAGGCCAATTACGCCGCCGCCAAAGCCGGATTAATCGGCCTAACGAAGACCGCTGCGCGGGAATTGGGACGCAAGGGCGTAACCGTCAATGCCATCGCACCGGGTATGGTGATGACCGATATGGCCATGGACCTGCCCCAACAAATTCTCGATCAGGCCCTGAGTGAAGCCATGACCGAACGACTGGCCACACCCGAAGACATTGCACAGGCGACACTGTTTCTACTTTCTGAGGGGGCGGCCATGATCACCGGAGAAGTCCTGCGTGTCGATGGCGGGCAGTATATTTAGGCCGCTTTTCCTTGTCCCGTTTTGCATAGTGCTTCGGGCAGGAGAGACAACGCCCGGGCCGTCTTGCCGATCATTCGGCATGGGCCGAATAGGATCGCTACGCCATGTTTTCGGACGATCTGCTCGAGCTTCTGCGTCTGTGGTGGCGATCTGGTCACGCTAGGGGGAAGATGCTGCCGGGGGGCTGGTTGGCAGCCCGTCAGGCTGAGCTGGTGCCGGTGGAATACTATCATGTTGTCTTCACACTACCCGGAGTGATCAGCGACATCGCTTATCGGAACAAGGCGGTGATCTATACCATCCTGATCAAGGCCGCCGCCGAGACCCTGATCACCATCGCCGGTGACCCCAAACACCTTGGTGCCCGCATAGGTCTCATGACACGCCAAACCCGCGCCAAGCCTTCAAAACCCCATAGGCCGAGCTCGCCGAAATACCGGGATTAAACTTCCCGCAGTTTCCTCCCGCGAGGCATGTCCGACACCTGCCACACGTGACCGTCGCCGACGCCAAGACACGGCAGATGCCCGAAAACCCTTAACAAGTGCCGCCATCTTCCACTCCACTTCGAGAGTATCAAAACTGAACTTGAGGATGCCTATCAAGAGTCAAACTCGGAGGCCCTTGGAAGTCTTGTGATGACGCTAATCATCTCATAACTTCCAATTGGCAATTTTAATTTTAAGCTTTTGAATTTGATATCTCGTATTGGGGCTGGTCGGTCATTCTCTAATCAGTAACCTACCGGGCTCAAATCGGCATATTGCCGGGCCAGTTTTTTCAGCTGGCTGGTGACGATCAAAATGTGAAGCGGTGTGATGCTGGCGAGGTAAAGGCGACCGAGCAGGTTGTGGGGGTGCACCCAGGTTGACATGAAAATTTGTGGTGACGCGGCGCTTTCGCGGCAAAGGGAAATTCTGAAATCGAGGTGGCTGTCGTCTTCACCGAGGATAATTTCGTTTTCGCTGAGGCTGTGCACACAGAAAAAATTTATACTGTCGCCAACTTCAAGCGTTTTTTTAAACCGCCGGTCTGTCGGCAAACGGGCGGTTGATTTCAGGCCAAATGGCAGGACCGCCAGGTCTCTGACGGCAAGACAGCCTTTGACCCATGGCGGCATATGCTGGAACAGGCTTTGGGCGAGCTCGCTGATTGGGATGGTTGTGCCGCCGACAGGAACGGAATAACAATCGAGGAAATCACCAGCAGTGAAATAATCATAAAGCCGGCTTTGCTTGATTAATGTTGTTTTTGTAACGGTCAAATCATCCGGTCCTGACGTCAGTCACTGGTTTTTGTTGCACTCAATATCGATCATTGATTAGAGCAATGGGGGAATTTTATCTCGGCATTCAGAATATCGGAGTATAACCTGGAAATACAGTAAACCCCTATAAATTGGCCCTTAAACTTGCGTACGCTCGTTAACATTTGAAAAAATCCGGCTTATACCCATAATGTTATTGTGGAAATCTGTAATTTCGGTAATTTAGTACCTTAAAACATATTAATAATGTTGTGCAGAAATGAGAGGCTTTAATCAACTAGGAGAATTGAGATGAATTCGCTGTTCAAACAGGCAGGGCTGACGGCTCTGGGTGCAATTATGGTTGCTGGCTTCGCGACGGGTGGCGCGCAGGCAGAAGGTACGATCAAGATCGGTTCTTTTTTAGCTGTCACCGGCGGCGCCTCATTTTTAGGTGACCCGGAAAAGAAAACGCTGGAGATGTATGTTGACAAAATCAACGCCGACGGCGGGGTTCTCGGTAAAAAACTGGAACTTGTCGTTTATGACTCCGGCGGCAGTCCGAAAAAAGCGGTTCCCTTTGCCAAACGTCTGATTAACGATGACAAGGTCGACATTATCCTCGCGGGATCGACCACGGGTGCGACCATGGCGGTGATCCCGATTGTTCAGAAAGCCGGAATCCCGTTCATTTCCTTCGGTGGTGCCGGCGTCATTATTAACCCGGTAAAAAAGTGGGTTTTCAAAACACCCCACACCGATACCCTCGCCGTTCAGAAAATCTACACCGATATGAAGGGCCGTGGCATTTCCAAAATCGGATTACTGTCGGGCAGTGGCGGGTTCGACAAATCGTGTCGTAAAAATGTACAAAAACTGGCTGCCGGTGCGGGTATGACATTGGTTGCTGATGAAACCCACGGCAAGGGTGATACGGATATGACGGCGCAGATCACCAAGATCAAAAATGCACCGGGCGTTCAGGCGATGATGTACTGCGGATTTGGTGCGGCAACGTCGATTGTCGCCAAAAACTTCAAACAGCTGGGCCTGACAATTCCGCATTATCAAACCCACGGGTCCGCATCTAAATCGTTCATCAAAAATGCCGGTGGCGGTGCTGAGGGCGTACGTCTTCCTGCGGCGGCCCTGGTTGTCGTCGATGCCCTACCCGCCACCCACCCGCAAAAGAAAGTCGCCAGTGCTTATAAAAAAATGTACGAGGCCAAAGCGGGCAGCGAAATATCATCGTTTGGCGGGCACGCTTATGATGGCTTGATGATTGCTGTCGAAGCCATAAAACGTGCGGGCTCAACCGACAAGGCTGCGGTTCTTGCCGAAATCGAAAAAACCAAAAATTTTGTTGGTGTTGACGGGATTTATACCATGTCCCCTACCGATCATCTGGGCCTTGATGAAGCATCATTTGTGATGGTCCAGGTAAAGGATGGTGACTGGAAAATGCTGAAATAAATCTAACGCTCCGTCGTATAAGGCTCCTCCATTTTGTTGTGGGGGAGCCGCTTTTTCAGGCATAGTCAGTATCATGTTTGCCGAACTTCTCCAGTTCCTGTTTTCCGGCGTCACCGTCGGTGCCATATATGCCCTGGTCGGTCTGGGCTTTGCGATCATTTATAACGCCAGTCATGTAATTAATTTTGCCCAGGGAGAATTTGTCATGCTGGGCGGTATGGCGACGGTATTTTTCATCGGCCTTGGAATGCCCATGCCAGCCGCCATCTTTCTGGCAATCACGGTGACGGTCATTGTCGGGTTTGGCGTAGAGAAACTTGCCGTCGAACCCGCCCGCAATGCCCCAATCGTCACGTTGATTATCATCACCATCGGAGCATCTATCTTCCTGCGGGGTGCCGCCCAGGTCATCTGGGACCGCAATTTCCACAGCGTTCCCGCGTTTACCGGGGAGCAACCGATCATTATCGGCGGCGCGTCGATCCTGCCGCAAAGTTTATGGATACTAGGCAGCACAGTTGTCATCGTCATCACCCTTCATCTTTTTTTCAACCGGACCATGACCGGCAAAGCCATCGTAGCCACATCTCATAATCCCTTGGCCGCCCAGTTGATGGGCATTAATACACGGGTCGTATTGTTGATGAGTTTTGGATTGTCCGCCCTGCTTGGTTCCATTGCAGGCATTCTGATTGCGCCGATCTCACTCACCTATACGGGCGTTGGCATCATGCTCGGCTTGAAAGGATTTTGTGCCGCTGTCCTCGGTGGTCTTGGCAAACCCATGGGAGCGATTGCCGGTGGGCTGATCGTTGGCATCAGCGAAGCAATGACAGCCGGTTACCTATCATCCGCCTACAAGGACGCTGTTGCCTTTATGATCATACTCGCTGTGCTGTTTTTTATGCCTAAGGGTTTGTTTGGCGGGCGAGAAACGGAACGGGTATGAAAGCGTTTTACAAACCCGAAACCGGCGGCATCCTAGCGCTCGCAGCAATTATCGCTGTCCTACCGATCTTCCTGCCCAACAGCTTCTATTTCGACGTTGCCATTCTGGTCGGCATAAACGCCATCGTTTGCGTCGGGCTAAATCTGTTGATTGGCTACGCCGGACAAATCAGTTTGGGTCATGCTGGTTTTTTCGCAATCGGAGCTTATTTTTCCGGAATTCTGGTCGGCACCTACGAATGGCCACCGGTCGCGGCGATGCTGATTGGGGCGTTGTTTGTTGGCTTGCTTTCCTACCTTCTTGCCAAACCCATCATGAAATTGCGTGGCCATTACCTTGCGATGGGAACGTTAGGCATGGGGATCGTCATCTCCATCGTGCTCAATCAGGAAGGTGAGCTGACTGGCGGTCCTGACGGTATGCCGGTAATGGGGTTTTCCGTTTTTGGATGGGAACCGGGAAGCGAGCTGACGTGGTATTGGTTGATCGGTGGTCTATTGCTAATCGCTGTGTGGTTGGCATTGAACCTGATAAACTCTCCGGTCGGGCGGGCATTGCGCGCAGTCCATGGTTCCGAGGTCGCCGCCTCTGTTGCTGGGGTCGATGTCGCCCGCTACAAAGTGCTGGTTTTTGTTGTCTCTGCCGTCTTCGCCAGCGTCGCCGGAAGCCTGTTCGCCCATTATTCTGGCTTCTTGACCCCTTCAGAAGCTGATTTTTTTCATTCAATTGAGCTCGTAACCATGGTTGTCTTAGGGGGCATGGCGTCCGTCTTTGGCGCTGTTGTTGGTGCCGCCGTGCTCACAACCTTGCCGCAATTGCTAACCGTTTTTCATGATTACGAGATGCTGGTGTTCGGTGCATCGCTGATGGTGACGATGATTTTCATGCGCCGTGGTTTGGTGCCAACTTTGCAATCCTTGTTCAGCAGGCGGCTAAAATGACGCTGCTTCGTGTCGAGAACCTGAACATGGTATTTGGCGGCATTCACGCGGTCGAAAATCTGGATTTCAAGATCAAGTCCGGGACCATCCATTCCATTATCGGCCCCAACGGTGCGGGAAAAACAACTCTGTTCAACCTAATCACCAGCGTTTATCGAGCAACCACCGGGCGCATTTTTTTTGATGATCAGGACATTACTGAGGTATCGACCTATGCCCTGGCCGAACATGGAATCTCGCGCACGTTTCAGAACCTGCAAATTTTTTTTAACATGAGCGCTGTTGAAAACGTCATGGTCGGCAATCACAGAAAGACAGATAGCCGTTTTTTACCGGCCCTTTTTGGCTTACCATCAATCCGCCAGGGCGAACGCGATTGTCGCCAGCGGGCTGAGCAACTGATGTGTGATATCGGCCTCGAACGCTATATTGGCAGCGACGCCGACTCGATGCCTTACGGCGCTTTGAAATGGTTGGAGATTGCCCGGGCACTGGCCAGTCAACCACGCATGCTGTTATTGGATGAACCTGCGGCAGGGCTTAATCCTTCTGAGACCCACGAGATCGACGACCTAATCAAACGCATCGCCGACATGGGCATTACGGTGGTTTTGGTTGAGCACGATATGAAGTTGGTGATGGGCGTGTCAGATCACATTCTTGTGCTGGACAGTGGGCGTAAACTGGCGGAAGGCACCGCCGAGGAAATTCGTCAGAACCCAGACGTACTTGAGGCCTATCTTGGTCATCGACAAAGGGCCCGATAAATGTTGCTCGAAATCGAAAACCTGTCGAGCCACTACGGACGCATCCAGGCACTTCGTGGCATTGACCTCGGCGTTGAGGAAGGCGAATTGGTCGCCCTCGTTGGTGCCAACGGGGCGGGCAAGACCACATTGCTACGCACTCTTTCGGGTGTTCAGCCCGCCAGCAGCGGCACCATCCGCTTAGATGGCGAGAGCGTCAATCGATTGTCATCGTCCCGGCGCGTCAAACTGGGCATTAGTCAGGTCCCTGAAGGGCGTCAGGTGTTTGGCCCAATGACCGTCGAAGATAACCTGATGTTGGGGTCCTACACCCGCGACCGACATGAGGCTGCGCAAACAATTGAACAGATGTATGACCGATTTCCGGCCCTCAGGCAGAAACGCGATCAGATGGCCGGAACGTTGTCCGGTGGTCAACAGCAGATGCTGGCCATCGGTCGCGCCCTGATGTCTCATCCGCGTATTCTGCTGCTCGATGAACCGAGCATGGGTCTGGCTCCGCTGCTGGTTGATGAAATTTTTGACATTGTCCGCCAACTGCAACACGCCGGAACGACGATCTTCATGGTCGAACAAAACGCATTTATGGCGTTGGAAATAGCGGATCGAGCGTATGTCCTAGAAGCCGGACAAATCACCCTGTCCGGCACGGGCCAAGCGCTTCTATCCAACGACAAGGTAATCGAGGCCTATCTCGGAATCTAGGCCCACATTATGCCGCGCGTTTAATATTTCCGATAAACGCTGTCGGGTCCGATTGCGCGAAACAAGGTGACGTCAAATGGCTCAACGTCGCCGTCTTCCATTCCCGGTGCGCCTGACGGCATTCCGCCAACGGCCAGACCAATCGCAACGGGACCTTCGGCCAACAACCGCGCAACATCGGCTGCCGGGACGTGACCTTCAAGGACATACTCACCGACGAATGCCGTGTGGCAGGATTGTAAATGGTCGGGCACACCCGCCATCTTCTTGATCTTTTCCAAGTCGTCAATTTCGACGGTTTTCATAGAATACCCGTTAGCCCGCATGTGATCGACCCAACTTGAACAACAGCCGCATGACGGGGACTTATAAACCGTAATTTCAACGGCTCCTGCGGGTTGAATTAATGACGTCGCGGTGACGCCGGCAAAGACAGCAACCACGACAATTATGGCCCCTATAATCCAGGAAACACTGGATATTTTTTTGATTCCCATTTGACCGCTCCCTCACAAAACAATACCAAACTCAATGCGATGGCACCTAAGCCGTAATCACGTTTTTAGCATCAAATCCACGACTTAGAATTGATCTAGATTAATTCTAAGTCAGTTTTCTAAGTCCTATACCGGAAGGGTCACGCCACCGCATAGACGCGCCAGTTAACCCTAAAAGGAAACCTTTGGTCGATGACAAGGTCAATATGCCTTGATATAACGCAGAAGAACACATTGGGCAAAACTGCGAAGCCCTTGGGGGGACGATGGATTTTCAACTGAAGGGCAAAGTCGCGCTGGTCACGGGCGGCAGCCGCGGGATCGGTCGGTCGGTGGCGCTGGCGCTGGCGGACCAGGGCATGCACGTCGTTATCTGTGGGCGGACCGAAAAAAGCCTGGAAGAAACCGCCTCAGACATTCGCGCCAAAAATGTTGACGCCTGGGCCATCAAGGCGGATGTCAGCAAGTTTGACGATATCGAAAACTTAGTTTCCCGGACCGTCAAGGACGCCGGGCGCATTGACGTTTTGGTCAATAATGCCGTGACCTCCACCAGCGCAACCTTTGATGAATTGACGGACGAGCTTTTCCGCTATCACATCGATGTCAAATTGATGGCCTATATCCGCATCTCTCGTCTCGTGCTGGCGCATATGCAATCGCAGGGTTGGGGGCGGATCGTCAATATCGGCGGGATGACCGCACGGGTTGTCGCGCCGCTGCGTATGACCAACGGCATCGTTAACGCCGGCGTCGCAAACTTCACCAAACAATTCGCCGGTCGCGCCGCCCAACACAACATTACCGTCAACTGTGTCCACCCGGGCTACACCGTGACCGAGCGGATAATGCAAGTGTTCGACCGCGAAGCCAAAGAGTCTGGCACCAATATCGAGGCAGTGATTGCCAAACGTACCGGCGACATCCCACTTGGAAAACTGATCCAGCCGGAAGACATCGCGTCTGCCGTGTTGTTTTTCTGCTCGCCACTGGCCACCATGGTCACCGGCCAATCCATCGCCGTTGACGGCGGTTCCGCCGAGGCAGTGATTTATTGAACCGTTAGATCGCCAATCTGCCCGGCAACGTCAGCACAGAAAATCGCCATCATCCCTTCGGCCTCATATCACGCACCCTAACAGCTTTACCTTCTGAGCGGGGCACCTCACCAGGGCCGAGGACGACCGCGCGACAGGTGACCCCGATGCGGGATTTAATCACATGCACGACGTTCTTGGCGATGTCGTCATAGCCGCTTGGGCCAATGTTGGGACTGGCTTCAATTTCTACGGTCAGGCTATCCATATTGCCTTCGCGCTGAAGCACCAATTGGTAGTGCGGATCGATATTAGGTTGACCGAGCAACACGGCTTCGACCTGTGACGGGTATACGTTAACACCGCGAATAATCAGCATGTCGTCATTACGGCCGGTGATCCGCATAATTCTGAGATGGGTTCGTCCACAGTCACACGGTGCGGTCTCCAGGCGGGTGATGTCACGGGTCCGGTAACGGATCATCGGTTGCGCCCACTTGGCCAAAGTCGAAATCACCAATTCGCCCACGTCGCCCACGGGCAGGACATCACCAGACTCCGGGTCAATGGTTTCAAACAAAAAACAGTCTTCCCAACCATGCAATCCATTACGCACTTCAACGCATTCGGCGGCGACGCCGGGACCGATGATTTCAGACAGGCCATAAATATCAACAGCCTTAATGCCAAGACGCTCATCCAGTTCTGCACGCATCGCTTCTGACCATGGTTCGGCGCCGAATATGCCGATCTCGACTGGCAGATTTTTGATGTCGACGCCTTCGCGTTCGGCCACTTCGGCAATATTGAGCGCATAGGACGGCGTCGCGCAGAGAACCCGGGCACCAAAATCTTCCAATAAGACGATTTGGCGTTCGGTGAAGCCACCAGATACCGGCGTGACCGTGCAGCCCAACGCCTCAGCCCCGTAATGGGCACCAAGGCCACCGGTAAACAAACCATACCCATATGCATTATGAACCATGTCACCGGGCAATGCCCCGGCACAGGCCATGGACCGGGCCATTAATTGGGACCAGACATCAATATCTTCTTTGGTGTAACCGACGACGGTCGGCTTTCCGGTGGTGCCCGAAGAAGCGTGCACACGCAGCACCTGATCACTCGGCACGGCGAACATACCAAACGGATAGTTGGCGCGAAGATCGTCTTTGACGGTAAAGGGAAATTTAGCGTAATCGTCGAGCGTTTTCAGGTCACTGGGCGTCACCCCGGCGGCGGCAAAACTTTGTTTGTAGTGATCAACATTTTCATATGCATGACGGACAATTTTTTGCAGCTTGACCAATTGCAGTTCAGCCAGTTGATCGCGCGGCATGGTTTCGATGTCTGGATTGTGTTTGTGGGTCTTTAGTATTGCGTCCGTCATTGTCGTCTCCCCATGAGGCATGATTTGGGTTTAGTCCGTCTTGCCACAGCCCTGGTCAGGGTCGTGATGCGCGTGATGCAAGAGCGTATCAACGTCCGTCGATAGGGTCGGCAGGTCATGTTTAAGTTTGCGGTTCCAGTCCCGCAACAACATGTTCAGTTTGTCCAATCCGCGAATACGCACGCCGCCGTATCCGCGCGCCAGCACCGCCAATTTGGCCGTGCGCAAGGCCAAATTGGCGTCAACCTTGCTTGTTTCCTCGACAGCCCGTAGCCACTGCTCAATCGCATCTTGCTCGAGTTCATATCGGTAAGTCCGTGGCCGCCAACCTTTGAGGGACGCAAGCAACTTTAATGCGCCATAACCAAATACGGTGGTCGTCGGCAGACGTATGGGCAGGCCTGCAGAGGACGACGGGTTATGTCCGCGCATGACTTTTCGGCCAAGCTCCGGTGGCAACAGGCTGGCGAATTCTTCACGCCCTGGTTTTAGAAATTCAGTAACGGAAAGCGGTGCCGCCTCATCAACGCCGACCTCGCGACGTATTCGGGCCAACCGTCCTTTGCGGGTTTTCAGCTGAGCGACACGGATGACGTCTTCGTACGTCATCCAGGCGGCCAACCGCTGCGCGACTTCCGACGTCAGTTCTGCGTCCATGGCGGCAAACGGCTGCAGGCGGTTTAGGAACAATCGGCCATAACCTTCGTTTTGATAATCGAGCAGCCGGGTGCAAGCATGACCGGCGAGCGGGCGAACGGGCGCTGGCAGCGCTTCAATTTCGGCGGCAAAGGCGACAGGTGCCAGTTCGAATTCCATAGTGTCGTTTGAACAAACCGTGTCCTCCGACGTCGGGGCGTGGTTAAAACCACCGGCAAAATCGATAAGGTTTGCCTCAACGGCGATGCCCTTGACGCGAATCGCCTGCTGGAAATCTTGCTGATCGAACGGCAGCACTCTGGAGGCCGCAATAGCACCGAACATAACCGCATTTCCCGGTGCGCCCGGTTTGGCGCTGAGGGCATCGATATCCATTTTGACAACAGATTTTGCCGCACCTTCAAGCGCTTCATACAAGACATCAGAACTGAATGCCCCGTCTCCGGCGACAGATTTTTCCGCCGTGCTGTAAATGCGACGGGTTGCCGTCAACACGGTCGTGCGTTCGGTGATCAGGCCGAGGTCAAGGGCACGGACCGCTTCTAACGGCTCCATCGCTATCATTAAATCAAGGCCGTCAGCGTCAGGAAAAAGGCAGAAAATGGGTTTTTCCTGCGGATTTTTTTGCCCATACATCTCAAAATAATAGGTGGTCGCCCCGGTGCGCTGGGCAACGCCAGGGATCGACGTAACCTGGGCTGGATAACCGCCAATGTGGGCCGCCTCAGCCAACCATTCCGCCAATACCCCGCCGCCTTGTCCACCAAGGGCGGCGATTTGAACGCAAATGGGCATTTCCGCATTCATGATGCGCCCATCCACGTAAGAATTTTGCCGGTGATGCCGGCTTTCCAACGCTGCCAGGCGGTCGCATTGACGACGCCTTTCGCCTTATAGAATGACGGGCAAAGTTGTGCCGCATGGGCATTTTCTCCACAAAGATTACACGCCGCGCAATTGCCATCGACATAGGCGGTTGGTCCATTCTTTAGGGGATCGGACGTGGCTTTGACGGTTAACGATGGGCAGCCGTTAAGCCGGATACACGAATGGTCCCCCGTGCAAACCTCCGCATCAACACCGTATCTGGCATTTCGCGCCGGCCTTCCAGTGTTAATCGCCTTGGCTTTGAGGGTATTGCCCCGGCGTTTTTTCGCCAACATGCACTCGTTGCCAGACATGATGACCCGAAGGCCTTGCCCACGACTATCAAGCGCCTCTTCGAGGGCGCGTCGCGTTCCTTTTACATCGTAGGAATCAACGTGCTTGATCCATGTGACGCCGATGCCACGAAGGGTTTGTTCTATGGTAATCTGAATGGGCTCACCGATTGGCGTCGCGCCGGTTGAGGGAACATGTTGTTGCCCGGTTGCCGAGGCATAGCCGTTCTCAAGGATGACCAACACAGCATCCATTCCCTGCCACTGCGCATTGATCGCACCCGTCGCCAGCCCGTTGTGCCAAAACGCCCCATCGCCCATGACAGCGATTGCGGGCTGATCCAGCGACCCGGAAATCGCTCCGCTACTGGCGAGACTGAGACCATACCCCAGAACCGTATTGCCGATATTAAAAGGCGGCAGTGTGGCAAAGGTCGAACAGCCGATATCCATCGAGACATGCAACTGCCCGCGCTCACGCATGATCAACTTCAGGGCCGTAAAGATCGGGCGTTCCGGGCAGCCCGTGCAAAAGCTGGGGGGGCGAGGCGGCAGCGGTTCGGTGGGTTTACTGAGGGCTGCCTGCCTGACCCGTTTTTCGATGGCGTTGTTCAGGCGTTTGCTTTGGCTGGCAATTGCATTGTCACCGACCGCGCTCAAATAAGTCGCGATACCTGCGCGGACGACGGGCGTGATATATTCCCCGGTCGACGGGATGATGTTCTTGCCGTATATGGCCAAGGGCAATTTTTCTTGTTGAGCGATGGATCTAATCTGTTCTTCGATGAACGCCGGGTGGCCTTCTTCAATAATCAGCACGCTGTCCTTGTCTTCCAGAAACTCGGCAATTTGATCTGTCACCAGCGGGTGGATGACATTCAGGACATGCAGCGGAATATCGGAATGACCAAAGGTATCGGCGTGACCGAGGCGGTTTAGGGAACGCATGACGACACCATAGGTCCCCCCCTGCATGATGATCCCAAGCCGCCCCCCCTTCCCTGGGAAGGTTTCGTTCAAGCCGTTGGTTTGAATATAGCGCACGGCAGCAGGCAAGCGTTGCTCGATCTTGGCTTTTTCCTGGGCGTAGGTGGAGGGCGGCAAAACGATCTTTGAGTAATCGGGCGTTGCCGAGATCGGCGCATTTTGACGTTTGCGCATGGCCGGTAGGTTTTGTTTGCAAATGAAACTGCCGGTCATGTGGCATGCACGAATACGCAACGACAGCATAACCGGAAGATTGCTGGCTTCCGACAACTGAAAGGCATGTTCGGTCAAATCGACAATCTTCGGCATATCATAGCGCGGATCGATCAACGGCATCGACGACTTCATGGCCGTCGCATGCGTGCGCTCCTGAATGACACTGGCCCCTTCGCCATAATCTTCACCGATAACGATTACCGCACCCCCTTTAACCCCCGCCGATGACAAATTAGACAAGGCATCGGAGGCGACATTGGTACCAACGATGGATTTCCAAGTCACCGCGCCGCGCAACGGATAGTGAATAGAGGCACCAAGCATGGCCGCAGCCCCTGCTTCAGACGCCGATTGTTCAAAGTAAATTCCGTAGGGCTCCAGTACGGTGTGCCGGGCGTCGGCAAGCACGTCCATCAGGTGCGAAACGGGGGCACCAGGATACCCACCAACATAAGAGACACCGGCCTGCAATAAGGCCTTGGTGACGGCTAATATGGCTTCGCCATGAAATTCATCTCCCTCGCCAAGCAACAGTTTGTCAGCTTCCGTGGCGTAGGACCGTTCGCGCGACAGGGCCTTGATGACGGAACTCATGCAACCTTGCTCCAGCCCGGTTTGCCGCCGGGTCCGCCGCCGCCGGTGCCGCGTTCCGGCACCCGGTGGATGGCGTACCCCTGATTATAAGATGCCTTGGTGATCAATTGATATTTGAAGAACCATCCCGCCGCCAGGGCGATGATACCTGACGCGCCGCCAACAAGCGGGAACATGTCGGTAAACAGGTAACCGCTAGCAACCAGAACGATGGGCAGGAGGTGCCCAAGCAAAACAAACGGCGCGTTAACCCAGCCCAGAACCCGTACCGTCTCAACCGGTGCGTCCAGACTGATGGCATCGCGGTAGAACCGCCAGCTCAGCGCCCGCAACGCCAAAAGCATGACCAGCGCACTCGTCAACCCAGCAAGGGTCGACGGCGCGACGATCATCCCGAAGGCGATAATGCTGAAAATCAAAAGACCCAAGCCTTCGCATAAGCCGGTCGTCAGAAGAAGGTTTATGATCTGCGGCTGACGCCATGCAGGAATGCCTTTGCAGGCTTGCACCAAACGCGCCTGACAATACAGAAACGTCATCGCTAAGAGGCCCGCCGCCAACAGCAGCGACAGTCCACCAAACCAGATCGCCGCCAGCGCCACCGGAAACAACACCGACGCGACCATGGATTCGCGGCTCATCCAAGACGTATGAGGATTGAAAAAAACGTTAAGCGGGGCGCGGAATGGTCGCCCTGTTTCAAGCCAGACCAAAAACAGGCCCGCACCTATACAGGCCAGACCAAGCAGCACCAAAAAGAATGGCATCGGCGTGATCACCGCAAGACCGGCCATCGCCACCACCAATCCACTACCGGTCCCACCGCCGATGAAATTTCCGGCTGCCCGCCAATCCCAATGTTGTTGCAACCATGGGGCCGCAGAACCAACATCGCCGGTACCGACGGAAGTGATCGGCGGAATATCCTCGTCATCATCCTGAGCTGCGTTTTCTTTGCGCTTCCAGATATAGTGGAACCCGGGGTTGGTCGCCAACTCTTCATGCATCCGAAACGTCTGATGAGAGCCGAGCAGTTTTGCGACATTGCTGTTCGGGTTTTCCAAGTCACCAAAATGCAGAGCATCGGCGATGCAGGAATTGACGCAGGCCGGTGTCGCCTGAGGATCGATCCCCGGCGTCAGTCCGTTCTGCAGGCCGTAGTCAACGCGATCTGAACAGAAGGTACACTTTTGGGCGACGCCAAGCCTGGCCGGATCTTCCCGCCGCGCTTCATTTTTCATTTGGCCCGCGCCGCCGTAGGCAAACGTCGGCCCGTCGATCTTGAACCGGGCTTGATAGGGACAGGCGACGGCGCAATAGGCGCAGCCGATGCAGAGATCATAATCAATGGTGACAATTCGGTCAGCGCGCTGCCGCGTTGCCGTCGACGGGCAAACATGCATGCACGGAGGGTCTTCGCAATGCATACACCCAACGGGAACAAAAACTCGTTTTACGTCGGGGTAGCGCCCCACTTCCAGGTCAAGCACCTTGCGCCATTGAACCGCCGGTGACGTAGCGTTGGTATGTTTGCAGGCCGCCGTGCACGTCTGACAGCCGACACACCGTTCCAGATCAGCAACCATGCCCCACCGCGTCATGATACTTTCTCCACAACCGAGACCCGGGCGCGCACCAGATCGGCGCCTGACCCGGTGGAGTCCGTCAGATCAAGCAGCATCGGCATCAGTTTATTCATGCTCGGCACATCAAACGTTTTGGCCAGCGGCGTCGCCCAGTGGTCAAACTGCCCAATCATGACAAGTGTATCGGGCCGCACACCTTGGCGCAGTATCGCCCTGCCCCGCGTGCCGTTTAGGGGTGAGGCAATTTCAATCAGATCACCGTGAGCAATGCCGAGCTCAATGGCCCGGTCGGTGTTGATGATCACGCCGCCATGACCCGCGATATTGGATGCGACCTCTTTGATCATCTGGATATCGGCGTTGCCACCCCACGCGTATTGCATGGAGCGCGAGGTCACCAGCCAAAACGGAAAATCATCGATATCGATGTCGAAATTATCTTCTAAGGCACGTTCCCAAAGCGCCGCGAAATCCTGCCACACTGGCAATGGTTCGTACTCATCCAACTGAGCGTCCCACCAGCTGATTCCCATTTCGTGGAGTCGGTTGGCCAATTGTTTGCCAGTTCGGTAAAGGCCTTCTTGATAGGGCATTTCAAAGCGCAAGCCTTGATCTTCCAGTTCCGGATAGAGGTACCAATTCAGACGTTCGTAGGGAATGACCTTGAGACCGTGTTCCCGATAATAGTCCAGGCCGTCTTGATTTTCACCATTTGACATCTCGGCACTGGCGGCCTTGCACACTGCATCCCAGATGCCCTCTACGCTGTGCTGTTCCTTAACATTTAACGAACAGTCAACATCGTCGCGGGTCAAGCGGACACCAGCAGCACCACGGTTGATGGCGTTGTTATAGGGCTCAAGCAGGCCGGTGCGCGCCGCCAACTGGGTCGCGATCCAGGTAAAATCTTTGGCCTCTCCCTGTGCATCAACGGCAGGTTGGCGCAGGGCAAACCCCTGGTAATCCCAATACTGTTCAAAGTACTTAGTGCCACCGATGCGAATAAGCTGAAGGCTTTCCAAGTCAGTGCATTCAGGAAGTAGGATATCCGCCATGTGATTGGTTTCGTCGGGGGTATAGGCGAAACACACTGTGAACGGGAACCTGGACACCGTGTCGGTAATCGAGTCCGTATCCCAGAACGAAATAACCGGGTTTGTCCGGTATACAAACCAGACATCAGGAAGTGTCGGTTTTGGCCAATTTTCCGGCGTTGCATTTTGCAGCATCCAGGCGATATGGGTCGGCCCCAGAGCTTGGCTCCAGGGTGAGTTGGCAACCAGCGGGACCAACGTGCGGTTGGCGTTGCGCACCTCCGGCCTTGAAACCCAGTTTTCCTTATCGGTCGGGTTCATGGGGTATTCCATAAATCCGTCACGTGAAGGTTTGACACTGGCTTGACGTGACGACGCCGGGCGATTCAGCCGCACCGTTGTACCCAATGTCCCACCCGGAACCTCTAGCGCGCCCACCAGACAGGCAAGCCACGTCCTCGCCCAGCAACAATCAAACCCGCCCCAGCCGTTATTGACAGTTTTACCCAAGGTGATCGCGACGGGGCGGAGCGGCAGTGTCCGCCCCTCTATTTCAATAGTTTCGCCGATCCGCGCATGTTCAAGGTACTCAATAGCGATACGGCGGATGGTTTTTACCGGAACTTCACATATGCGCGATGCCCAAAGAGGGCTGTAAGGTTCGGTGTGTTCGACCAGCTTCTCCCAAGCTGTTTGGCAGCGTTGGTCAACGTGCTCCCATTGCTTTCCGTCAGCTCCCTCTTCAATGCCGCGCGCCACCAGAAATGCCGATTCCAAGACCGGGTCGGCCCCCGGTGTATCAAAAGCCACAGGTTTGTTAGTGTTGCCATCCCAAATTAAGGGCTTGCGGGTTTCAGGATCGCGCATGTAAAAACCGAACTTGCCCAGCAGATACGGTGCCGATGTACGGTGCTTAATGAAGTCGAGATCGAGCTCGTCCCAGGTGCGTTCATGCAGCAGAACATGGATCATTGCCATCAGGAATGCCGGATCACTTTTTGGCCGGATCGGAATCCACTCAGACGAGCAGGCCCCTGTCACCGATAGATGCGGTTCCAACTGAACACGCTTCATGCCTCGGGCGCGACCATCAGCGTGGCGTTTCACCCCGCACACGCCACCGGAGGCCTCAACGTTGCTGCCGAATGAGAGAAGATAATCGCAATAGGGCGTGTCTGGCGCGACGGTGAACGCGCGGTGCCAAAACTCACCATAAAGATGTTCGCTGTGATAACATTTGACCCCTTGGCCGCTGCCAAATCCGGCGTCAATTGGCCCCCACGCAGCAAGAAAAGCGGGGAACGTTCCCATGTAAGAGGTCGGTGTACCGCCACCACCGAAACTGGCAGCGACCCGAGGGTAGCCAGACTCGTCATTCAAACCCTTTTCCCGGCATTCGTTCAGCTTTCCAGCAACCAAATCAAGCGCTTCATCCCAGGAAATCGCGACAAATTCCGGGGCCTCATCACGGCCTTTTTTTGGGTTAGTCCGCTTCATGGGTGTTGTGATACGGTTAGGATTATAAGTTTTCTGCACCAGTCCGTAGGCTTTGACGCAAACCTTTCCAGCGGCCGGGTGAATTCCGGCTGTGGCAAAATTGGGCTGAATTTCCGTCGCCACACCGCCTTCAACGCCTACCGTCAACAAATCCGGCCCAGAGACACATTGATAACAATAGGTCGGAACCTCGCGGCGGGCCTGTTGGTCATTGTTGCTCATGGCATCTTCACCCTGACGGCCGAATGTTGGTTAAGCTTTAGCAGCCTTCGCTTTAAGTCGTTCCTTTAACTTTGCAGTCTCGACAACAAACCGAGTATGCGTGCACTTTGCGATCGGCTCAACACTATCTTCGGCTGTAACGTCAAACGTGACCAACCGACCGGCGATGGAAACGATGGCAGCGGAAATGTTCACAGACATTCCGAGCAGTGTCGCCCCGGTGTGATCAATTTCAACCCGCGTGCCGACCGAGTCTTCGCCGTCATCGAGATGCTCAAACAACAGATCACGGCAGGTATATTCGATATCACGGACCAGTTCTGGCGTTGCATACACCCGCAAGTCCTCCCCCATGAAATCAATCGTCCGTCCACCATCGACTTCAACCGTGCGGACGGCATTTACGCCTTCTTTTAGCGATTCTTGCATAATCGACCCTCCGATTTAGGCCCGATGATACGGGCTTTCTCGTGACCTGGAGGTTGAGCCTAAATGACCGCGTCCTGCCTTATTCTTTTGCCAGTAGCCTAATTCAGGTATTCACGTACGACAATACTTATTATTTAACTTATGACGATGTTCACTGGCGTTGTCAGGTCGCACACGGGCAGTTGGGCCGAAGGAAATATCAGGCCAAACGAGGGTTAGTCATCAGGTGTTACTTTCAGAAATTTGGCAACCGATTTAATTATCACGGGCCCGTCAAAACAACTTTCCATACATGGCGTGTTGTGAACATCGGCGTTCGGGTCAACATAAAAACCGTTTTTATTAGGCATGTTAATGGCGGCAAGAGATTTGGAATCCAGCATACTGTCTTCTGGTATAATACCGTTCATCGACAACAGTACGGCGGTCACGGCATAGGTCTCATTTGCCGTCAAAGACTGTGCGTCACCAAACGGCATGGTGCGTCGGACGTAATCGAACAAAGTCGTTGCATACGGCCAATAACTGCCGATTGATTTTATTGGCCGATCGTCCGTTTTCAACTCACTGGGTTCACCCCCAACCAATAGCGGATAGTTGCCAATTCCTTCGCCAAAATCTCCATGACATTGGGCACAGCGTTCAGCATAAATCACCTCTCCCTGTTCGACAGTGCCTTGCCCGGTGGGCAGGCCCGTTCCATCCGGTCGCACATCGATGTCCCAACGCGCAATTTCTTCAGGCATCGCCCGTTCACCGATGCCCAAGCGGGCGGGCTCAGACCCGGCCACGCTGGGGACCAGGGAGCCGAAGGTTATAACAGTGATCGCAAAAAACAGCCGCCCCGGCCTAACCCAGTTGAACATTTTCGACATCACCGTCTGCTTTGATCTGCCATGTCTGGATGGCGTTGTTGTGATAGATTGACCATTTTCCACGCACCGCGCGCAGTTGCTCAATTGTCGGCTGAACATAACCAGTGGCATCAATCGCCCGACTTTGCATAAGTGCCGGTTGGCCGTTCCACTGCCAGGGAAGACTGAACCGGGTCAGGGACTTTTCCAATACCAGCCCGTCTAGCGATGCGCTTTGCCAATTGCGACCACCATCAATCGACACATCAACCCGCTTGATTTTACCGGCCCCTGACCACGCCAATCCAGAAATCGTATGATAGCCTTTGCCCCGCACCGGTTTTTCGGGGCATGGCGAGGTGATGACGGATTTTGCCTCCATCATCCACGTGAACTGGCGGGCTTTCCCGGTTGGTAGAAGGTCAGTGTATTTTGATGTTTCTTCGCGCTGGTGCCAGGGTTTGTCGCCGACTTCGAGGCGACGCAACCATTTGATGTTTATGCTGCCTTCCCAACCAGGAATAATCAGGCGTAGGGGATAGCCTTGTTCCGGCCTTAACCGTTCGCCGTTTTGGGCATAGGCGACGATACAATCGTCCAGCGCCTTTGCCATCGGCAAGGATCGGCTAAGTCCGGAGGCGTCAGCACCTTCCACCAGAATCCATTGGCCTTTGTCACGCAGACCAGCCTGACGCAACAGCGTTGAAAGCGCCACGCCAGTCCATTCAGCCGCACTCACCATGCCATGGGTGTATTGCACGCCGCTTAATTGGGAACCTCGCCACTCCATTCCGGTATTGGCCGCGCATTCGACAAAATGGATCCGGCTGACGGCAGGTAGGCGCATCAAGTCGGCCATCGAAAATTTTAGCGGCCGATCAACAAGCCCATGCAGCAGCAAAACATGGTCATCGGACGTAATTTCGGCGACGCCGCCGTGATGACGCTCAAAATGCAAACCGTTGGGGGTGATAATACCGTGCATATCGTGAAGCGGTGTAAAACTGATGGAGGACTCAGCGGTTGGCGTCAACCAATCGACGGTTCGCCGAACAACGTCATTCTCAAATTGGGACGGCATTCCATAAGGGGTCGCGCCAACGCCCGCACCCAAATGTCGCGACCAATTCGGAACCTCTTGTGGAATATCTGCCGCCTTGGATGACGGGGCGGAAAACCCGCTGACCCCTGTCGCGGCAACCGCGCCGACAACAGTTGCACCGCCTTGCATAAACTGGCGGCGGCCTAAATCCGCATGCTTGGATTTTCTCTTTTTCATCGTGGAAACACCTGAATATGGGGCCTGGGCAAATCGTCAGCATCCGCAAAACGGGGATCAACAAAAGGATGGGTTTTTACAATATATAAAAAGCGAATATAAATTGGTATGTAAATATTCGGCGTTTGGCCCAGACGGCTTCACTCAGGAAAAATTGGCCTCATCAGTCTCTTTGGATTTTTTTCACAGCCCCGCCTGAGATTATTTACCGGTCAGGGTCATGCCGCTGCCCGTCTGGCCCGCACGCAGGCGATTACAATGCAATGTCGCCACCGGGTCATTGGCGGCAGATTGCAGCAAATTTTGGTATTTCTTGAGCGCCCCTGGGTCGTCATCGGATAGGGATTGAAACGCATCCTCAAATTCTGCGATTTGCGCTGGCGCCATATTTGGAACGGGTTCGAACACTCGAATTGCTTCGGTTTTGCCTTTCAATATTAGATCGGCGACCGATCGAAAGGGCAGGTCTGGGCAGCCTTCTCTGGTTTCGCGACCGACACAAATTCGCGTCCCCAGATATTTGTTGGCCCCTTCCAATCGGGCCGCCGTATTGACCATGTCGCCATGGGCCGTGTAATCAAAAAAATTAGCCCCGCCAAAGTTACCAACAATCGCCGAACCGGAATTAATCCCGATCCGGGTAATCCCCAATTCCCCAGCCCGCGTCACATGCTGTTGTCGATAGTTTTCGGCAAATTCATCCATATCTAACGCACAAGCGACTGCACGCGCACGATGGTTTGAGCTTTCAATCGGTGCCCCCCAATAGGCAACGATGGCATCACCGACGATTTTATCAACTGTGCCACCGTGGCGAAATACAATCGCGCACATGCCGTCAATATAACCATTCAACAAATTAACAAGTTCTGCCGGGTCCAGTTGTTCGGCAAGGCTGGTGAAGCCTGCCAAATCGGTGAACACGTAAGTTAGGTCTCGGCGTTCGCCTTCCAGGTCCAGCTGGTCGGGATTGCTGACGATATCATCAACCAGATTGGGCGAGACATACCGTGAAAACGCATCGCGCAGGAAACGCTGCTGCTGACGTTCCTGATAACCAAGGTAAATGGTTGCCATGCCGGAGGCAAAAAACAGGGATAACGTCGGCGATACAAGCGGCATCATGACACCACCCAATCTATAGAAAGCAATGCCAGCGCCCCACCCCGCAATCGTCAATAGGGCAATGGCCCCCCAGCGCAGATAAATCGGCCAATGTGCGACCGCCAGAACCACACCACAGATCGCCACTAGGGCGACCAGAATGATCTGTAGATAAACAGGCGGAACCTTGACCTGACGGTTATCGAGGATTTGCGCCAGTGCATAGGCATGGACATATAGTCCCGGCATCGTGCCGACGGTTCTTGAAAACGGAGTCTGCAACCGGTCATCCAGGGTCAACTCGGCCCCAAACAGAACAATCTTGTCTTTGAACCAGGCCTTCGGCAGGAACGGAACAGTATGGGCGGGGAAACTCCGAAAGGCCTTGTACACCTGGTCGCCTTCAAGAGCCGGGTAATAGGCGATGGGATGAACGTTTTTTGTGCCGCCAGGCGGCGATACGCCCAAGGCATCAGCGACAGAATCGGCAAGTCCTGGCACCCATCCCTTAGGCCCCTGCTGTCCCCGGAACGCTCGACGTACTGTTCCATCTTTGTCGGTGATGACGTTAACGTAGGCTGAGTTTAGGTTGCTTAGAAAGGCTTTTTGAAAGGCACGTTGCTTTTCCGTGAGGTAGGTTTGAGATGCGGCTTCGCCGACGATGACGGGGATAGCGGCCCGACGGAAAACGTTGTGCAAGTACACGTCATCTTCATGAACGGTGGCTTGATCAAATATGGAATCGACGCCAATCGCCCGAACACCGCTTACGACAAGATGACTGACGACATTTCCAAAAAACCGCCGGTCAAGTGGAGAACGGAAAGGTAAATTGGAAAATGTATCTTCAGTAACGGTGACCAGGACAATATCAGGATGCGGTGCACGGGCTGGGGTCAAATAAGCAATTCGTACATCGTAAAGCCAGTGTTCGGCAATGCGGACAAACGGCAAGCCTTTTGGCGACATTAGGCCAACACCCATGGCAACGAGTACGATCACTACCAGTGTGTATATTTTCCGCTTCGAATTGACAGGTTTTGCAGGCACGGGCACCGATATTCCTCATGATGTTTTGACGGCATCGGACGACCCTAACAGCTTAGCAATGCTGGTCCTAATTGCCAAAGGGTGCGCGGGATAAAGTTGGGATTGTAACTTTCAGATTTTAGTGCAACATTTCCTTGTGGGGGAAGTATTCGATTATTCTTCTGCATTAAACATGTTTGCAAGGACGCCTTAAAATGACCCCTGAACAGATCGATCTGGTTCAAAGCACATTCAAGAAGATTGATGCGATTCAGGATCAGGCCGCCGAATTGTTTTACAACCGGCTGTTTGAACTGGACCCTAATTTGAAACCCTTATTCAAGGGCGACATGACGTTACAGGGGAAAATGCTGATGGCAACGCTTGGCATTGCCGTGTTCGGATTGAACGATCTGCCGCAAATCACTACAACGATTAAAGACCTTGGGAAAAAACACGTCGATTTTGGCGTCAAAGATGAAGATTACCACACCTTTGGTGAAGCCCTGATGTGGATGTTGGGGCAAGCGCTGGGATCTGACTTCACGGCGGACGCGGAAGAGGCCTGGGGTGATACTTTCGCCTTGTTCGCCGATCTTATGCTTGGTGCCGCCGCTGACCACCGTAAAACCCAACCCACCTCAGTTGCCAAACCCCCTCGCCCCGTCACGGCGCCACCCAGTCGGACGGCGACGTCCCAGACGCCGGGGCCGACACCGATCATTTCGCCTGTTGCACCCGCGCCACCTGCCCACGAAATTCAAGGTGGCGACGAAGAGCGCGACGCTAAAATTCGAGAAGAACTAACCCAATTGGAATCTGAAATTCTGCGGGTCGCCAACGTCGCCAAGCAAATTGACGCAATCGCCAAACAAACCAATTTGCTTGCCTTGAACGCAACCATTGAAGCCGCCCGCGCCGGGGAAGCAGGCAAGGGATTTGCGGTTGTTGCTGGCGAAGTTAAGAACCTGTCCAATCAGACCGCCAACGCCACCGGCGAAGTTTCGGAAGTGCTGACCAATCTGCGTGGACGTATTGATCGGCTAACAAAACTGTTGTGATCCGCCGCATTTGACGTCTCGGAGACCTCACGCGCGCCACAAACCCACATAAAGGCTGTGACAAAGCCCCGCCCCGACGGTAATGATCAGCTGTCGGCCCCCATCAATAGAGCTTCAGAAATTACGGTTTTGATGGCGTGGCGTCGACGTCCGCGCGACGTTCCGAGCCACGGCGTTCAGAAACTCGCTGATCAGTTTCCCCGCTGCCCTCGGGCCAAGGCGCTGCTTGTCGACGCTGCTTCAACCGACGGTCCTTTTTGCTCCGCCGCTCGCGTAGCCGTCGGTCCTCAACCACACGCTTTTCTTCGGTCCAGTTCTGCCGTCCGCGCCGATCAAAAACCCGAGAGGCCATAACTCAATTCTCCTGATGTTGTTCCAATGTACGCCGGTTTTGCACGATCTCGCACGTTGATTCTGGCAAGGGTTGATTGATGACTAATTCGTGATGCCGAAACCCGAAAAATTGCGCTATTTTATACCAATAGCGCAATCTATACTGTCTCGAAAGACTGCATTATGTTTTGGAATTTGTGGAACACCCTAATCCGGCCTGACAAAGAAGAGCTCCAGAACCCGGAGAAGACGGTCGTTGCGCGTGCCGCTAACCATCTCCAAATTGGCGAATTCCAATTGCTTCAACTGGCCTATCGGGAATGGCACAGTAAAGACTTACCCCTTGATCAAGTTGACATGCTTTTTCATACGTACATGATTGATGATCAGGTGCCACACTGGGCCCAACATTACTGCCACCAAATTTTACGCTTGGCCGAGACCAACCGCCTGGATGCTAACGCGCCCCGCTATCACCGGTTTGATCATGAGTTTCGCTCTGATGAACACGGTAGGATCCGGCAATTTGTCTTTGCGACGTCTTGTGTTTTGTTGTTCGTCGGTGGCGGAATCCTGCTGGCCGACAGGACAACCAATCAGACGACGGCCCTTTTCCCTCCTTATTTTGAAAATGACCAATCGGCCAATAGCGGCGACGGTCGGGTCGACCCTGTGGGCATTGTTCGCCTACCGTAACCTTGCCATGGGAAAGTGAGGCGGCTACATTTCTTCAATGTTAGAGTTCCTGGATATCCCCGCCGAGTATGCGCCGGTCATCAATTTCATTTTTCTTGCCGTAACAGGTTTTATCACGTGGCACGGCCTAAGATTTAGAGATGAAGAGGGAAATTCTGACTGGGTGCGGATGCTGTTTGCCTGTATTGCAGCGGTGTTTTTCTTCGGCGTTCTGTTTCAGGACGTTTTGGGACTTGTACAAGTCTTTTAAAAAACAGCTGCTTTATGGTTTGTACATACGCTGGGTCGCGTCCACTTCAGGAATGCTCAGCAGGCGCTCGGTTTTTGGCAGTTTTAGCTGTTTGTAAATATATTCCGCCCTGGTAATAACACTCGACGGCTTTTTATCGTGATAGAGCAGACGATCAACCCAACTTGGTCCATCAGCAATATCGGCATCAATGTTGATCGAGCTGATGTAATCCGCCAAGGCCTCTTCATAGCGCGCCTGACGGTCCTTAATAATGCCTCTGTTGGCATAAGCGGCAGACAGGGCACCCTTCCCGGTCGGGTCGTCAGCGGCCAATGTTCGGCTGAGAAATTCGATCAGATAGGATAGCACGTCTTCCGCGTCCTTATATCGCCTCAACCCGATCAGAGCCACTGCTTTGCCGCCAAGGGCACCGCGATGATCAGGTTGATTTTTTAGTGCCTGGTCAAAACTATTAAGGGCTTTGACGAACAGTTTGTCCTGCAGAAATATATCTCCCTGACGGACTTCATAGTCGCCGGGAACGTCTTCCTTAACCATTTTGACGACGGCCCAAAGCGAAAACATAACGACGGTCGCAAGACACATTAAGACAATAAACCGACGCAGAATACGTGGGTTAGAGAAATTTTTTGTCATGGTTTGAACAGTAAATTCATATACACCAATGAAAACACGAAACATAGAAAGAAGGCGGTGAAACCGGCCCGTTTTTTCAGACGTCGCTTCTCGTCATCATCAACATTTTGTTCACCGGCCTTGCGAATGTGGTTGCGCACCGTCATTACCCAGATCAGTTTGCGAACAAAAGGAAAAAGACAAAGCCCGAGTGCGCCAACCCAAAGCCATTTATACTCCGTACTGAACAGGGTTTCCATATATGCCTTTATCCCTTTCGGCGCTTAACCATCGCTAATGGGGCTAACGGGGCTCACTGGCCGCACGAACACAAGAAGGGGGGAAGAGTTTCCTCTTCCCCCAAACGTTATCAACCGGCTTTGCTCAACTAGAGACTTGACTAGCGGTATCACCAATATCTTCAACCAACGCCTCAACTTCTTTATTGGGAACCGTCGACATCTCCATCTTATAGGCAAGGAACCACATCATTCCGACCCCCAATGCCCACCAGAGAATTTGCCACGCCCAAATCGACGGCATACCGAAGGTCCAGCCATCAATGCCCGCATTCGGCGCACCAAAGATATCATTTCCGATAACGGCCCCGGGACCGATGCCGAAGATCATCCAAATAATGGTGATCCCCCAAGCGATCGGCACAAGGCCCTGTTTCTCTTGCGGTAGAGAAGCGTGCTCGCTAAGGAAGTTGTGATATTTCATTCGATGCTCACGATCCGCCGCATTCTGCGTCATTGCGGAAACCGGCAGACAGACGAGAAGGTTGAAGAGTATCCCCCACCCCGCTGAATGCATGGTAAATGGCCAACGGCCCCAAGCCAGTTCTATGCCAACCGCGCCTGCGATCGACGCGCCAAAGCTTTCGGTGAAGATCACCGCTAGCAGTCCGGCCGCCAACCCCCAGGTCGCCCCTTGTCGAGTAATCCATGGGAACCAGCAAACAGCGGCCAGGGACGGCCACATCTGGAATCCAAAGGCAACTGCAAGACCGCCCAGCAACACCAGAGCATCGTGCGAGAATGTGGCGACCAGTAACGCTGACAAGACGATGAAGCCAACACCCATACGACCAAACAACTTCTGCGTTGAATGATCCGCTTCTGGGTTTAGGTAACGTTTGTACAGGTCTCGAGTCAGCATGCCGCCCGCCGTTGACATGTACGCAGCCCCCGTTGACTGCATGGCCGCCAGGGCGCAGACCGCCAGCAGGCCAACAAACCACGGAGCGCTATCACCAACAAGGTTGATATAGTAGGGCACAATACTGCCCTGCTTGTTCGCCGTCAGGTCCGGCAACACGCTCGATATGGCAATACCTGCTTCGTTAACCGCCGGAGTGGCGCCCAAGAAGTGTGCGCCCATACCCTGTGCCGCAGTGAAAAAGAACAGGATAAAACCGATACCGAATGATGACGCCCAAACCTGCTGCGGAGCAAAAGGCTTCGGGTTCTGGTTGCCAAACGCCCACATGGTGAACGCAGGAGCCGAATGAATCCCCATCAAGGCGAACATATAGGTCAAGCACATCACCCCTGTCCACAATCCGCCAACCGGCGTCTCTTTTCCAAGACCGGCGGTAAATTGAATGACACCAGGAATAGCAAGATAGGCATTGTACCCGTCAGGTGTGGTTTTCCATTTTCCAATGTCCGTCGCACCCAATTTCGCCATCGCTTCATTGAACGCGCCGAAGCCGCCCAATGCACTGTAAGCAATAAACCCAATGGCAACGATACCACCGGCCAGCAGGATGCACTGAAGTGTATCCACATAAGCAACCGCACGAAGACCTCCGGACGCCACATAGATAAACACCACCGCCGACAACAGCCACATGCCGAAAGTTTTGGAGACATATTCGTCAGTCAAAACCTGAAACAAAAACCCCGATGCGCCCAGTTGAACGCCCAGATACGGGATTGAAAACAGCAACGCCACACAGACCACCAGAATTCGAATGCCATCGCCCTGGAAATAATCTGATAGCATTTCACCCGGCGTCACGTACCCAAAACGCTTACCCAACATCCACTGGCGTTTCAAAAACATCACGCCGGTGAAAGGAATGGTAATCGCATAAAAGGACGCATAGGCGTATTGGAAACCATCTCGATATATGAGCCCTGGATGGCCCATAAAGGTCCATCCAGAAAACGACGTCGCCGTAGCCGCTAATACAAACACCCACAACGATAATTGACGACCAGCGACAAAATAGTCACTCGCCGTTTTTGCCATTCGTGCGCCTTTGATACCCCAAAATATACAGTAGGCCCAATACAACGCGACAAACGCAAACAACCAAATTACTTTTGTTGACATGTGATCGTTTCTCCCCCTATCAGTTCAGTCTCTCTCGGCCCCCGCAAATCTTTCAGGGACCGTACGATACCAAAGTTCGATGGGCGTGTTAGAAACACACCATTGTAGGGAAAACGCCATTTCGAGTGAACACCAAGGATCCTCGACCCAGAAACGCTCGCCCTCTGTCTTTTTTTTTATTTCAAATCTTGTTTTTAATTATGCCGCTTGAAATTGACGCATGATAATTGCAAGTGGCGCGCGGCATACTAGCATTATGTGAATTCAGGCTCAATAGTATAGGAATATATGAGGGAAAAAATGCAACACGTCACCACCGGTCGATATTCGCCTGTTTTTTAATAGGCAAATATCTGAGTCTGCGTAAAGGCCTCACCTACTCATTTCAGGTACGTCAAAACCCCCTGTTTTCCAACACTTTTAGAGAAAATTGTGATTTGTATCGGATCGGTTTTCGGTCTACGCCTTGGTCGTCAATTGAGAACATTGTACACTTGGCCCAAATGTAGGGATTTCGTCAAGGAGTGGCGACATGTCACAACGCACTGCTATTTTTGGCAAATTGGTTCACGAGTCGAACATAGAATCGCCCCTTGTTGTACGTCTTGGCACAACGCTTATGGAGATTGTCGGCAAAATCACCGACTCCAAAGCATCCGCAGTCGTTGTTACCGATAACGATCAACGTCCCATCGGCATATTGACCGAACAGGACATCACACGGCGTATCACATTTAGGATTCCTGGCGAGGATCTTATCGAAAACGTCATGAGTTCCCCGGTTATTACCGTCCGCGACGATGAATATCTGTATTACGCGATTGCCCGCATGCGACGCCGCGGCCTACGTCATATGCCGGTCATCAATAGTGTCGGCAAACTGGTTGGCATCCTCAGTTTAAGTCAAGCGATTGCCAATGCCTCTTCACGATTGATGGTTGAGATTGATAACCTGACCCGTGAAGACAACGTCGATGGGCTAAAGGAGATCAAAGCGGCCCTGGTCGATCTGGCCTGGTTTCTATATCAGGAAAACCTTGAAACCCCGGAAATTCAGGGGCTTCTAACACGCGTCAACAACGATATTTATCGCCGTGTCGTCAATCTTAATGTCGCGGCGATGACCAACGATGGCCTTGGTCCTCCGCCGATCACTTTTTGCGTCATCGTCATGGGCTCCGGCGGACGTGGTGAAAACTATGTATATCCAGACCAAGACAATGGGTTTATTTTGGCCGATTATCCTGACGACAAGCATACGGCAATTGACCGCTGGTTTATTGAATTGGCAGAACGCATGACCCGCGACCTCGACGTGGTTGGCCTGCCAAAATGTAAAGGGTATGTCATGGCGAGCAATCCCCTGTGGCGTAAAACCTTATCGCAGTGGAAGCGCCAGATCGAGCTGTGGAACCGCAAACGCAATACCACGGCGCTGCGCCTGTGCGATATCTTTTTTGATTTTCGCCCGGTCTGGGGTGATCATCATATGGCTGACGATCTGCGCCGTTATGTCACCGAATTGGTTGGGCGAAACCCAAATTTTCTGCGCCAATTGTATGAAGATGATCAGGATCAAGGAACAGCACTTGGCTGGTTCGGCGGGTTCATCACGGAAAAAAATGATCCGAGTTTTCTTGGGCAAATGAATTTGAAGCAAACAGGCACCTTGCCGCTGGTCGAAGCGACGCGGCTGCTGGCCTTACGCGAAGGGATTGAAAAAACCGCGACGCTTTCTCGCATGCATGCCCTGAAGGATAAGGGCGTGTTGAGTACCAATGAGTTCGATTACCTGCGCGGTGCTTTCCGGCATATCAGCCGCCTGTTACTTCGCCAGCAAATCAAGGACTTTCAGGCCGGTGGCCGGGTTTCAAATTACGTTCACCCTGATAGCCTGACTGAACGTGAGAAAGACATCCTGACCGATTCCTTCAAAGCAATTCAAGCTTTAAGAAAGCGTATGCAATCTGAATTCACCGGAAATATTTTTTAGCCGCAGCGGGAAAATATAGCGACTAAAACTGCTCTTGCATTTTTCGCACATGAGCAACTTTGTTTGACGCATCAATGGCTTGACGAAGGGTGGTAATGCCACGGGTCTCGAGCATATCCAGCATGCGCACGAACACACCTGCCGTCACCAGTGCGTCACCCAACGCCGTATGGCGACCTTCAACAATGACGCCCAGCCGCTCAGCAATGGCATCAAGGCTGTGGTTATGGGTATCGTGATCTAGAAATACCGACAGCAGCAGCGTGTCGAGAACCAAATGATCGAATTTTAAGTCGGTCGCTGGTTCTTTAAGTTTCAGAAACTTCATATCAAAGGCGGCATTGTGCGCAACCAGAACGGCATCGCCGACAAATTCATGAAAGCCGGGCAATACGACAGCGATACCATCTTCATCGGCGACGATGTCATCCGTAATCCCATGGATACGGACCGATGATTTGGGGATCGGAAACCCGGGGTTCGCCAGGCGTGAAAAAGCGTCTCCGGAAACAACGTCGTTATTGCGAACGCGTACGCCAGCAATGGAGATAATTTCGTCACCACTAGATGGGCGCAGGCCCGTTGTCTCGGTATCAAAAACCACATAATCTAATGATTTGAGAGTCCGGCCTTCCAGTTCGGCCATGTGCATAGGCTGGTTAAGAAGGCCAAAATCATAGAACTCTGGCCGTGCAGGTAAATTTTTTCGATCATTTTCCCGGCGCTCCAGAATACGGTCAAACAACAGGGCGACGATAATAATTGAGAGGACGATGACACCGCCTGCAATTAACATTCCACGGCTACCCGCGTCACTCAGCACAACGACGCCACCCGCGCCGACGACGACGGCAACCAAGCTGGCATATGACATCGCCGCCAATCGGCGCAGTCTCATTCGCCTAATTACAGTGATCCGGTCCAACTGCGCCCCCTATGTCGGGTTGTAATTAATCTTAGCACATCTCGATCCATGTTAAACAGGGCGATGCCCCCCGTGATTGTGGCGTCAACGCTTGACAATGATCACGGTGTTTGGTTGATCCAACCCGGTGGATTGTCTACAAGTCCCAGCCTATACCTTATTCCCAGCGACCGGAGCCCACTATGGCCAGTTACCAATATTCCTATGTAATGAAAGATCTCGGCAAAACGTTTCCTGGCGGCAAGGAAATTCTCAAGGGGATCACGTTGTCGTTCATGCCTGATGCCAAGATCGGTGTTCTTGGCGTAAACGGTGCCGGGAAATCGACTTTGATGAAAATCATCGCCGGTCGGGACACGGAATACACGGGTGAGGCCTGGGCGGCAGAAGGTGTGCGCGTCGGCTATCTGGAGCAGGAACCGGAACTGGACCCGGCAAAAACCGTTCAGGAAAATGTCATGGAGGGCCTTGGTGGAATCAAGGACTTGCTCGACAAATTCAATGAGATTTCGGCCAAATTTGCCGAACCGATGGACGATGACGAAATGAACACCTTGCTGACCGAACAAGGTGAGTTACAAGAACAAATTGATGCCTGCAATGGCTGGGAACTTGAACGCACCATTGAAATCGCCATGGACGCGCTAAGGTGCCCACCGGGTGACGCCTCCGTTGAAAATCTATCCGGCGGAGAGCGCCGTCGTATCGCACTTTGTCGGCTGCTGCTGCAAAAGCCGGAAGTCCTGCTGCTTGATGAACCCACCAACCATCTTGATGCCGAATCCGTTGCCTGGCTGGAACGCCATCTCCACGATTATGCGGGCACCGTCTTAATGGTGACCCATGATCGCTATTTTTTGGATAATGTTACCGGCTGGATTCTTGAACTTGATCGCGGTCAGGGCATTCCCTACCAAGGCAATTACTCGTCCTGGCTGGAACAAAAGGAAAAGCGGCTATCTCAGGAAAGCCGTGAAGAGTCAGCCCGTCAGCGGGTCTTGAAAAGCGAGCTTGAATGGATCCGCCAATCTCCACGCGCACGTCAGGCCAAATCTAAAGCCCGCATCACCGCCTATGATGACCTGTTGCGCCAAAGCCAGGACCGCACGCCCGGGATGGCGCAAATTGTCATGCCTCCAGCTCCACGCCTCGGCGATTTGGTGATTGAAGCCAAGGGGCTTTGCAAAGGATACGATGACCACCAGTTAATCAGTGAATTGGATTTCAGGCTGCCTCCGGGTGGGATTGTCGGTGTTATTGGTGCAAACGGGGCCGGTAAAACGACATTGTTTCGAATGATCACCGCCCAGGAAACACCGGATAATGGCGAGATCCGCATTGGTGAAACCGTCAAGCTTGGCTACGTTGACCAATCCCGTGACTCGCTCGACCCCAACAATAACGTGTGGCAGGAAATTTCCGATGGTCACGACGAAATTCAACTAGGCAAACGGACTATGCAAAGCCGTGCCTATGTGGCCCAGTTCAATTTCAAAAGCGGCGATCAGCAAAAGAAGGTCGGACAACTGTCGGGTGGGGAACGCAACCGCGTCCACCTTGCCAAAATGTTGAAATCTGAATCCAACGTATTGTTGCTTGATGAACCGACCAACGACCTCGACCTTGAAACCTTAAGTGCGCTGGAAGAGGCTGTCGAAGCTTTCGCCGGTTGCGCCGTCATCATCAGCCATGATCGCTGGTTTCTGAACAGAATTGCGACCCATATCATCGCTTTTGAGGGGGACAGTCAGGTCGTCTGGTTTGAAGGCAACTACGATGATTATGAAGCCGACAAAAAACGGCGTCTTGGTGCCGACGCTGACCAACCACACCGCATCAAATACAAGCCGTTACAGCGCTAAGCGCCACCGGAAGTGCGGAATCGCAGGGCTGCGTTCCGCACACCGGCAGGCCGTTTTACGCAGGTTCGTTATAGGCGATAATGGACATATTTGCTGCCGCATCGCACAGCGGAACCAGGGCCTGATAGTCGGCAGACGCATACCAACCTTTCAGGGTGACCATGTCTGGAAAACGGATAACAGCCGCAGATTGATGATCGGCTTAGCACGGTGATGGAAAGCATTCTATTGGGCAGTATCTCGCTGATAGAGAAACTGCTCACATGGTCCGTTGCCCAAGCAGGAACTCCGCCCCGGAAACAGACCTACGCGCTCTCGCGCTGGCCCTGCAAACCCTGTTGGTTGGCCTGAATGTCCTTTGCAAAATGGAAAGCCGCCGAAACGACGTTGAAGGCACTTGAATTATTTTCTGAGAACTAAAGGGCCGATCGACCGCTACGTAACAATCCTGTCAGGCAAAGAACGTTGCGGGCTTACCGCCAACTTTGATTCTCTGTTGGGGAGACGTCATCTTAATCAAAAAAACAACAGCTGGCGGACCTCGTTTCCGGAAATTACGGTTCTATATTGTTGATCAGCATCCTTATTTTTTTATGAAACTCCTCGACAGCGAAAGGCTTAACGATATAGGAATTTGCGCCTGCGCCGACGGCGGCCGAAACGGCTTCGGTCGTCGCTTTACCCGTCAGCATCAAGAATTGTGTAAAAATTTTGCGGGTGCGGACTTGGCGAAGGAATTCCATACCGTCCATTTTCGGCATCATCCAGTCACAAATAATGAGATCGAATGTCGTCCCTGGCGTTTCAAGAACCTGTAACGCGTGCATACCGTCACAAACCAAGGTGACGTTTTGGATTCCCATCGCCTTAAGCGCATACTCGATCATCTTCCGCATCATTTTGTCATCATCGGCAACCAAAACGTTCAAGCTTGATATGTCTTTACGCATTAGATCGGTGGACATCTTAGTTCCTTTAAAACCGCGCCCCCTTAAAACTCTCAGTTGAAGCATGAACGTTCTCACACGCTAAAACCAACTTATTGTGTAAGTTTAGTTTCCCAGGCCCCGTTCGCCAATGCTAACAGTACGAAGTTTTTTTCGGTCTCCGGCAGACTTGGCCGATTGAGCATCAGCCGGCATTCAAAAATCTTATTGAATCAAACCTTTACGCATATCTCTTCGAGATAGGCTGCGCCGTCAGTTTCGGCGATTATGATCCGGTTACGTCCCGGGAATGTCCGTCATCGGCCCGTTTCAAGGCGCTTTCAATGGAACCGTTCCCTGGATGCCAAACGGTTAGGTCGGTGAGAATCGTAAAACTGAAGGCACCGCCAGAAAATTCAGCGCACGATTGCGCCAAACCCAGATTTTTGGCAAAGTCACGTCCCGTGTCCAGTGCAAAACCAAACCTGATAACCGTAGAGACAATACCGACGCCCTTGACGATATATGCCCACGCTGTGTTCTATCTTGAACAGGCCGAGTTCGTTGAATTGACCACTACCCAAGAACGCATCTTGCCTGACGTTTCTTTCAAGAAGAAATGGTGATACACGTGCCAGCCATTTTTCGCGCAATCCTCGCCCTCAGTTTTTTAGTGCTGACCCCGATCGCTGGATATGCTGCCGAGGAACAAATTTTATCTTTGAAGAGTGACATTATCGTTGTGGAGAGTGCCACCCCTACCGTTGTCGAAACCATTATAGTTCGGGCCACAGGGGACAAGATCAAACATGGCATTTAACGAGACCTTCCGACCACAAACGCGAACCGGTATGGAAATAAAATCCTTACGGGATACGAAATTTTAAGCCAAAACCGGGACGGTCGCCCTATCGATTACTGGATCGAGTCAGAGCTCGAAAATCAGCGAATTTATATGGGTGACGATTACAGAAACATCGCACCCGCCGTCTACGTTTTTCAACTAACCTATACGACGGGTTTGCAAATCGGTTATTTCGAGAGCTCCGATGAGATTTAATCGAAGGCGGCGTTTATATAGGCAACAACTGATGGCGATGACGACCGTTTTAAACAACCTGATCACGACAGGATGGTAAGCACGGCCCCTTAGCGGAATGCAGGTTCATCAAAACTTCTGAGTTTCCGCGAGTGCAATGACTGGTGGGCGACATCATCGCGCATGGCATCCATTGCTTCGAGACAAATTTTCAAATGCTGACTGACCCGTTCGGCATAAAACGCATTGGCCATGCCTGGTAATTTGATCTCGCCGTGAAGGGGTTTATCGGATACGCACAAAAGTGTGCCATAGGGAACGCGGAGTCTGAAGCCATTGGCGGCAATGGTTGCGGATTCCATATCGACAGCAATCGCCCGGGATTGATTAAAAAAAGTTGAGAGCTCATCATGGCGCAATTCCCAGTCACGATCATCGGTTGAGACCACCGTGCCGGTGCGTAAATGTTGTTTCAGCTCGATCCCCTGAAGACCGGTAAGTTTGGCCACCGCTGCGCTCAATGCCACTTGCACTTCGGCAATCGCCGGGATCGGCACTTCCAGCGGCAGATCATTATCAAGCACATGGTCGAGGCGCGCATAGGCGTGCGCCAACACATAATCACCAAGACGTTGAGAGCGCCGCAAGCCACCGCAATGACCAACCATCACCCAGCAGTGGGGACGCAATACCGCGACGTGATCAGTAATCGTCTTGGCGTTTGACGGTCCAACGCCGATGTTGACAAGTGTCACCCCCATATGCCCGTCGCGAACCAAATGGTAGGCGGGCATCTGCGGCAACTTTTCCGCAGCCATGCCCGATGACGGCTTGTCTGTGACCTGCGGGTTACAATGGATGGCGTTACCGGGCTCGACAAACGCCCGAAAGGACGTTCCGCTTCTGACTTCGTTCAAACCAAATTCAATGAACTCATCGACGTACCGTTGGTAGTTGGTGAACAGGACAAATTTTTGAAAATGTTCCGGCGCGGTTCCCGTATAGTGACGAAGACGCGACAGGGAATAATCCACCCGCTCGGCACTAAAAAGAGACAACGGCTTGGCTTGGCCGGGCGCAATCTTGTGAGTCCCGTTGGCAACATCGTCGTCGATTTCAGACAAATTCGGCATATGAAATTTATCGATGAGAGAGACAACCTGATCGTGCCGAAGGTCAACCGTCAGGCTTTCAAGGGCAAAGGTCAGCGGGATCTGCCGTTTAGAGATGCCAACCCAAATTGGAGCGTCGTGATTGGCAAGCACCAGCCCGATTTGTTCCACAAGATAACTGCGAAAAAGCTCAGGATTGGTCACGGTCCCACTATAGGTTCCAGGTTCCGAGACGGAACCATAGGACAGCCCTCCTCCTGGCGTAGAGTTGGTACTAATGACTTCCATCCATAAACAAGGATATCTGGCATCGGCCTTGTCGAGGTGTTCTTCCTCCGTCGCAAAGCGCTCAAAATGTTGAACCAGCAAGTCGCGGGCATCGGCATAGATTTGGCACAAACGCGCTACCGCTTTTTCAGGGTCGGTAAACGCTTCAGCGTCTTCAAGCAGATGGGCGGGTGGGCGGATCATGACGGGCCTTTGTCCGTGGGCTATTCCTCAGACCGTATCGCGGAACAGGCATCAGGAGAAGGGTAATTTGCCGGAGCGCGGAAATTTAGGTTAAATGCACAGGTGCGGAGTACGCGCGCCGTTCGAATGCAACATTGTCCGGCGAGACCCGGTCCCGGCGGCGGCGGCAAGGGCCAACATAGGTTGCATTGCAGATGAAGGGTCGCGGTGCGTCAAAGCACGCGATTATTTTGCCAATCAAGGCGTTTGCGGTGAAAGGTTTGGCGAGAAACTCCGTAATCCCAGCGTTCGTTGCAGTTTTAATTTGCCCCAGTTGCGCACAACTTGAAACCATCACAATGGGAATAGTCGGATCAACAATTCGGTCGGCGTTTCGTATTAGTTTGGTAAATTCGACACCCGACATATCGGGCATTTCATTGTCCATTAGAATCAGGTCAAATGTTTGTTCTCTGAATTTATCCAGCGCATCTTCTGGGCACGTGCTTTCAACGATTTTCCATAACCCTAACGCTTGAAGTGCGTTCCTGAGCACAGATCTGGCGAACCAGTTATCATCTACAATCAGAATACGGATATCGGCCAGTCGGTTTTCCGACCCAACGATTGGCCCCTCATCTTTGGCCTCCCAGGTGGTCTCATTGACTCTCAGTGACACGATGTATTTCCCCCCCCAACGATTAACACGCTTGCCCGCAACTGAACGAGACGACCATAGGGCAATTTCTGAAATACGTTGTGATTGCCGTCACATTTCGCAAAAAAGAGTTAGCCTTACCTGGTATTTGATTTGGCCCGGGCTTGGGCGTAGTTTCAGGTGCAACGTTCACACACATAAATTTTGCCGCCGGTATATTGGTCTAGCTAAATCTTATGGATTCAGAATTTCACCTACGTCATAATTTTGCCGATAGCGAACGGCTGGCGAATGCGCTTGCTGACGACGTTTCCGCGAACTTGATCCGTGCAATCGAAGTACGAGGTGAAGCTGTCCTGGCGTTATCTGGTGGCTCAACGCCAAAACGGTTTTTTAACGTGCTCGCATCGCGCGACGTGGCGTGGGCAAAGGTGACGCTGACACTGGTCGATGAGCGGTGGGTTCCGGCCAACGATGACCGTTCCAACGAAAAACTGGTACGCGATACCCTAATGCAAGGCGAAGCCGCGAACGCCCACTTCGTTGGCCTTTATCTTAATTCCGAAACACCAGATCAGGCGATTGCCCGCCTATCCACAATGATACCTAAGATTATTGACGTTGCCGTGCTGGGCATGGGGGCGGACGGCCATACCGCTTCTTTTTTCCCCGGTGGCGACAATCTGGCTGCGGCCACGTCCGCCAACAACCCGAACACCGTCAGTTCCATGCGGGCACGCGGGGCGGGCGAACCTCGGATCACGTTGACACTATCAAAGCTTTTAAGCGCCGGGAGCATTTACCTGCATCTCGAAGGGCAAAAAAAGGCTGACGTTCTGAGCGCCGCGTTTAACGCCGGTCCGGTCGACGATCTGCCAATTCGCGCAATGATCCACCAGAACCAACGCCCAATAACCATTTTTTGGGCTCCGTAATGGCGCGCTTTCGGTTAACCTTGTCAATTCGCACGATACTGATCGCCGGTTTTGGCGGATTGACCGCCGTCGGGATTGTTGTCGCCCTCGTGATCGGGCTCAGTGCAGCCTTTAACAATACTCAGGAATTACTGGCGCAACAGGCCGACGGGATCGTTTCGCGCATTGACACAGTGATTTATCACAAATTAAATCCTGTTGAACGTCAGGCACAGTGGATTGCCGCCCGCGTGAGCGAAGACAAACTGTCCTTCCGTAGCGAGAATCTGGACCAGTTATCTAAATTTTTCGAAGCCGCGCTATCCGCGCTACCACAAATCTCCGGCGTGGCAGTGGTCACATCAAATGGGATGTTTCATCGATGGTCACATGAGGGCCACAAACTTCCGGCCGAAGATTGGTCATGGCGCAAGAACGTCATGGCGTGGCTAAAGCAGGGGGCCGCCAATCCTCCTGCCCAATGGGGACCGCCAATTTGGTTGGATTCCCTTAAGCAAGCCGTCATCCTATTCCAAAAGCCGTTATTTGATTCGTCAGGGTATCTTGGGTATTTGTCGTTTGCTGTACCCATTTCGGGCTTGTCGGCTGAACTGACGAGAATTTCTCCCCACCCCTTTGTTCTCGTTGGCAAAACCGACGTCCTTGCCCATCCAACAATGATCAATTGGCAGCCCGTTGAGCGCACCTCAATTGACCAGAACTTAGCAATTTTTGACGGGGCGTCTGCATTGCTGCCCCTTAAAGAACTGGGCGATCCGGTCCTGGATCGGATTTGGGACGCAGACTATCAAGACCTTGTGCTGCTTGAGGATATGACAAAATCACAGGCTGTCGCCGCCGCGATCGGGGACCGCCAATATGTTTTTCTCTTCCGCCAAATTGAGAGATATGGCGAAAAACCTTGGACCATTGGAACCTACATTGACACCGACCAAAATCATGCCGTTGTCAAACGCATGGGGGTCGCTGTGGCGTTTGGTGCCGGGTTGTTGCTGATCGCAGTCATAGCCAGTCTGGTTATTGGCCGGGCGATCGGTCGCCCCATTCGCTTACTTGCGCGTGCCGCTGAGGCCGTAAGGGCAGAAAACTTAGATGATGTACCCAATCTGCAGGGCAGCCCGATAAAAGAGCTAGGGGCGGCAATGACGTCTTTTAATGGCATGGTCGCCGGGTTGGTCGAACGAAACAGAATTCGTGCGACACTGGGACGATATGTTCCCAAACAAGTGGCCGACGTCTTGTTGCAAGATGGCGGTGGGCTGAAACCGACGGAGTCTGAGGCCACCGTATTGTTCTGTGATCTTGCCGGGTTCACGGCACTAACCGAAGCACTGGGCCCGATCAAAATCGTCGAGGTGTTAAATGCCTATTTTTCGCGTATGACCGAAATTATTGAGGACCACGACGGCGTCATAACGCAATTCCAGGGGGATGCCATATTGGCGATTTTCAACGTGCCGATTAAGGCCAGTGATCACGCGGAAAGCGCTTGCGAAGCGGCGATGGAAATGTGCCAGGTGATCAAGAAAGAAACGTTCGCTGGCCAAGTGCTGCAAACGCGCATTGGCATTAATACCGGATCCGTGGTTGCCGGCGCGGTCGGTGCAGAGGGTCGGCTGAGTTATACCGTACATGGCGATGCGGTAAACCGTGCGGCACGGCTGGAAGCTATGAACAAGGAAATGGGGACCTCAATCCTGATCAGTGAAACCACTGCCGCCCAGTTGACGCGTGCGCCTGTGGAGAAAATCGGCGAGGCCCCGGTCCGTGGGCAGGCGAATAGTGTGACAATTTATTCGATTTAAAGTTGGGCAGTTGACCATGGACCCGCAAACAATTATCAACTTTGATAACCACCCGATCATTGATCAGGACTTTCGGTCAGCATGTCGAGGGACCCTTAACCGCGACGGCGTCTTGGTTTTGCCCAATTTTTTACGGACTGAGGCCATCGGAACGGTTCTCCAAGAGGGGAATACTCTGCGCCCGCAGGCCTATTTTTGTCGGCAGGAACACACAGTCTATTTGTCCCCACCTTCTTCGGACTTCCCAGCGGATCACCCGCGGAACCGGATGGTGATTTCTTCAAAGGGATGCATTACCGATGATGTTGTGCCGCGACGCTCTCCGTTACGGTTTCTGTACAACGACGATACGTTCAAGGACTTCCTGTGCGAGGTTCTCAACGAAAAAGCGCTTTACCCTTATGCCGACCCCCTATCATCAATAAACCTGCACTACGCCGACCCCGGACAAGAGTTGGGCTGGCATTTTGACAATTCGGCTTTTGCCATCACGTTAATGATTCAACAACCTGAACGGGGCGGAGATTTTGAGTACGTTGGCAATATGCGTGACGCTGACCGGCAAGAAATGAATTTTGAAGGGGTCGAAAAGGTTCTTAACGGTGAAATTCCCGCCAATCAGCTGAACATGAACGCCGGTGCGTTGGTCCTGTTTCGGGGGCGTAACGCGATCCACCGCGTGTCCCCGGTCGAAGGCCAGCGCACCCGCATGCTGGTGGTCCTGGCCTATAACGCCAAATCCGGTATTTCCTTGGAAGAGACAGCGCGAATGACCTTTTATGGGCGATTATCCTGATCCAGGCCGAACCACGACTCAATCCCGCCATGAGGTATAAAATGACACTTGGGCACAGCAGGCACCAATTAGAACACTTCCGGCGATTTTTGGATCACCGAAAGTGTTCTAACTAGTTGATATCCCCGCAAACCCACGTTCGCGAATGAACCTATTCGCTCCGGTTTTGCTCTAGATTTCCGTTGCCACGGCGGGAGGGGTCTGTAGCTTGCGCCGGGCCTGGACTTCCCGGTGGGAAATGTAAGTGACGGCGGTAACGACAATCGCGCCTCCGACAATAACGAAAGGATCAATGGCTTCATCAAACAGGAAGACGCCGATCAGAATCGCCCAGATCAACTGCAGAAATGCCAACGGCTGGGTCACGGTTATTGGCGCGGCAGCGAAGGCTTTGGTCAAAGTATAATGACCCGCGGTCGCCAACAACGCGGTCAGGCTTAGCCAGGCAATTTCTTCAGACGTTGGGGATCGCCATTGGAGAAGCGCCCCCGGCATGAGTGCCAAGGTGCAAAAAAGCGATAGCATCCCGACAATCATCAACGGGCGTACACGTTCGGTCAGTTTTTTGGCCATGATAAATGAACTGGCAAACAAGGGTGCCGCCCCCAATTGCGCCATTTGACCCAAATTGATTTCCTGAAAGCCAGGACGGATGATGATCATGGCCCCCAGAAAACCGAGAACAACACCGCTGATCCGGCGAATTTGAAGTCGTTCGCCCAAAAACAGAGCGGCACCAAGGGTAACAAAGATTGGCGCCATATAACCGATGGCGGTGACCTCGGCAATGGGAATGCGGGCCATGGCGAAAAACCAAAGACTAACTGCAACACTGTGGACGACGCCGCGACCGATATGAAGTTTCAGCGATTGCCGGTCAGGGACACCCGTCCAGTCACGATAGACCAATGGGATCATCATCAAAGTACCGATTGCGTACCGGATGAACGCGCCCTCAATCGGCGGTAATTCCGAGCCCAGGTAGCGGACGACGCCCGTGACAAACGCAAAAAGCAGCCCTGTCACGACCATCCAGAGGATACCATGCATTGTATTGCCGTGAGCGGGTATTGGCTGAGGAGTCACGGCTCATCTTTCATGTCGGAACATCATCGTTCGCCGACAATGCGCTGCCGCGCGTTGTAATCACGTGTTGCGACTGGCTACGGCGCCACACCGCGGACGAAATCTTGATTATTTGGCCTTTAACTCTGCAGTCTTGGTCCGCAGCTCTTCAATCAATCCGGCAACCTTGCCCCCTTTTCGGCGAATGATGGATGCAAAATCGGATTTTAGGGTAATGCTCATGGATGTGCCCTCAACGATCACGTCGAGAACCTTGAAAATTGTACCGTTGGTACCAACCCGCCAATTCACCCGAATTGCTTTCGCCCCTCCTGGGCGTTCAATTAGTGTAAATATGGTCGCCGTGGTTTCGTTTTCGCCACGTGCTTTTTGCACGCGCAATTTTTCGCCCGCATATTGGGTAAAGCGATCGACATAAGAGACAATCATCAAGTCTTCGAACAACGCTTGATATTCCCGGCGCTCTTCCTCACTGGCGCGATTCCAGTAACGCCCAAGGACGAATTTACCAATTGACCGCACGGCGAAATTTTCATTGAACATCGCCCGGAACAATTTGATCCGCTGATTTCGATCAGCATTTTCAGCGGTCAGTGAACTGATGGCTTTTTCCGTCAGCGACGTGATAAAGGCGCTAGACTTGTCTTCAAGTTTACTCGCAAGAACGGGAGATGCCGCACTCATCACAAGAAGCGCAACACCACTTATAGCAGCAAGGAATCCTCGTCGTTTCAGCATTGTTATTTTCTCCGCGACAATTCGTCGGCGGCCTCCAGCGTCGGAACACCCGGCAGTTGACCCAAGCCTGGCGCAGGAACTGCTGCGGCCCCCTGTCCGTTGGAGATCGCATCAGCGCGCCGTTGCCGATATAAGCTACGGATTGCAGCGTAGAAATCAAGCGACGATTTTTCTAAATCGTCTAGGGTTTCCAAGTTTCGCGACCGAATATCGACGGCATCTACGCCGGCCCGCAAAAACGGAACATAATTGCGCTCGGAATTGGAGGCCCATAACCGCAATGGGTCAGTGAAAAAATCCACAACCATGCCTACAGTATCGCGCGGATTCGACGGCCCAAACACCGGCAACATGACAAACGGCCCTTCACTAACGCCCCAAACGGCCAAGGTTTGGCCGAAATCTTCATCATGCCCTTCGATCTCCATGGCCGTCGCCATGTCGTTCATGCCGCCGACGCCTATTGTTGAGTTTATGAAAAACCGGAGAAATGTCAGCGCCGCACGTTTAAACTCACCCTGCAACACATCGTTGGCAAAAATGACCGGACTGCGCAAATTTGACAGAATATTGCTGACGCGGGTTTGAATAAATTCCGGTGCCACCATTTTATAGGCCGTTGCCGCAGGTTTAAGCACTGCTCCGTCGAGAGCGCGGTTGGCCTCAAAAATGCTTCGATTCGTCGGTTCAAATGGGTCGTTCACCTGAACGAATTCAGCGACCGCCTCAACGTCTCCGGAATTAGGTGTCACCGCGCATCCCGCGACCATAAACAGGATGGTGGACATCAACAGGCGGCATAGGCCATTGGCGAGGGAAGTCAGCGTGATCATGCGGGCGATTGTTACCTTTATTGGTTACGAAGGCGTTAACAATTTTGGCTAGAAACAGCATTATCAGGCGGATCCAACCACCGATCTCGCCACCGGTTCCAATTTACAGGATGCTTACGGTGTCGGGCGTTATTCGACCGGCATTGTCGGTTGTACCTAGAATCCTCCATTACATATTAAAATAACTACATAAAGATATCTTGATGTCGTTATTTTAATATGTAATAACCACTGCAGGACTGGAGATAATAATAACAATGGACGAATTGATACACGCCTTGAAGGCTGCCGGCGAACCGACCCGACTCCGCATTCTCGCCCTGTGTTTGCAAGGTGAATTGACGGTCAGTGAGCTGGTGCGCATTCTCGGTCAGAGCCAGCCACGCATTTCCCGGCACTTAAAGCTACTGACGGAGGCCGGGCTTCTCGAGCGGTTTCGCGAAGGCAACTGGATCTTTCATCGTTTGGCGCAAGACGGCGCGGGCGGACGGTTATCGACCAATCTGGTACCGCTGTTGCCGTTGGATGATGAACATCTTAGCCGTGACCGTCAGCGGCTGGGTGAAGTCAAACGCGATCGGAACGAAACGGCGGGGGCCTATTTCCAGCGCAATGCCGCCGCCTGGGACGAAGTCCGCACTCTTCATGTCGATGAATTGGAAGTTGAATTGGCGATCAAAAATCTGTTGGCCGGGCAATCCGTCAACAGCCTGATAGACATCGGCACGGGCACCGCACGAATGCTGGAGTTATTGGGGGACGACATTGAACGTGGCGAGGGCATCGATCTATCGCGCGAGATGCTGTCTGTCGCCCGCGCCAATCTCGACCGCGCCGCCCTTAACCATTGTCACGTTCGCCAGGGTGATATTTACCAACTGCCCTTCAAAGCGGCCGCCTTCGACACAGCGACCATCCATCAGGTCCTGCATTATATTGATGACCAGGCGTTGGCCATTACCGAAGCGGCACGGGTTCTATCACCGGGCGGGACCCTGCTGGTCGTTGATTTCGCCCCCCATGATCAGGAAGTCTTACGAACCGAACACAATCATCGCCGCCTCGGGTTCAGTGACGAAGAAGTCGCCGGCTGGTTTGTGCTGGCCGGTTTGGACGGCAGGGACATTGTTCATCTACCGGGCGGCCCGTTGACCGTTTCTATCTGGCTGGCGAAAAAACCGGAAACCGATAACGCTACGGCGACTACAGAGCAACCGTCGCCCCATTGAATTTAAGACTGAGAAAGATCAAGGACCATGATTCACCGCAACCCTCCGCAACTGCTAAATGTATCCGCCCGCGGCCGTCTCCAGGGACTGGAGCTGGCGGTCGCCGCGCCGTTGCCGCGTGACGTGAAGGTCTCATTCGAATTTTTCCCGCCAAATTCAGATAAAGCATCAGATGCGCTATGGTCATCAATCCAGCGCCTCGCGCCCTTGAACCCGGTATATGTTTCCGTCACCTATGGGGCGGGCGGCACGACGCGTGAACGGACCCACGCGACGGTATCACGCATTCGCAAAGAGACCGCACTGGAGCCCGCCGCCCACCTGACATGCGTCGGCGCTACCCGTGATGAGGTCGATGAAATTGCGCGAAGCTACTGGGATGCCGGCGTCAAACATATCGTTGCGCTTCGTGGCGACCCAGCTGCCGGTGCTAAGGGTTACCAACCCCATCAAGGCGGTTATGCCTATGCGTCTGACCTTGTTGCCGGATTGAAAAAAGTCGCTGACTTTAAAATCAGCGTCGCCGCCTATCCTGAACCGCATCCCGACGCCATTAGCGCCGAGGCGGATCTTGATAACCTGAAGCGCAAGGTCGACGCGGGCGCTTCGGAAGTAATCACCCAGTTCTTTTTTAATGTCGATACCTACCTGCGGTTCCTTGATCGGGCACGTTCCGCTGGAATCGCCGTGCCGATCATTCCTGGGATCATTCCGGTGACCAATTTCACGCAAATTTCCAAATTCGCCATAAAGTCCGGCACATCAGTCCCGCCTTGGATGGCTGATTTATTCGATGGCCTTGAAGATGACCCAGAAACCCGCAAGCTCGTCGCCGCCAGTTTGGCTGCCGAACAATGCCGGGTGCTGCATGCCAACGGCGTCGAACAATTTCATTTTTACACCATGAACCGCGCAGACCTTTGTTTTGCCATTTGCCATATTTTGGGCGTACGCCCGAACTCAACCCAGAAAGCTCTTTGATGATGAACACGCCCAAAAACCAAGCCACCCATGTACCCAATCGCCAAGCGGACCAGACTGATCGTTTGAAAGGCCTGCTTGAGCAACGAGTGCTTATTCTTGACGGGGCCATGGGAACGATGATTCAGCACCATGATCTTGACGAGGCTGCCTATCGCGGCACGCGCTTTGCCGAATGGACCAGCGATGTCAAAGGCAACAATGATCTATTGACCCTGTCGCAACCACAGATTATCAGCCAAATTCACCAGGATTTTTTGGACGCTGGCGCTGACATTATTGGCACCAACACGTTTAACGCCACGGCCATCTCGCAAGCTGATTATGGCATGGAAGACCTGGTCTATGAGCTCAATTATCAAAGCGCACACTTGGCCCGACAAGTTGCGGACGCAACATCAACAGCCGATAAACCGCGTTTTGTTGCCGGCTCAATCGGGCCAACCAACCGAACCGCCTCCCTGTCACCGGATGTTAACGACCCGGGCTTCAGAAACGTCACCTTTGATGACCTGACGCAGGCCTACGTTGAAGCCGCTCGTGGGCTGATTGATGGCGGTGCCGATATTTTGGTGGTCGAAACAATCTTTGATACGCTTAACGCCAAGGCGGCCATATACGCGATTGAGACGGTCTTCGAAACCGAAAACATAACCCTGCCAGTAATGATTTCGGGCACCATCACCGACGCTTCCGGCCGCACCTTATCGGGTCAAACACCGGAAGCATTCTGGGGCTCGATAGCCCACGTCAAACCCTTAAGCGTCGGCTTCAACTGTGCACTGGGTGCCGAAGCGTTGCGCTCTCATATTCAAGCCGTCGCCAACGTCGCAGGATGTTTTATCAGCGTTTATCCCAATGCCGGCTTACCCAATGCGTTCGGCGGTTATGACGACACTGCTGACTATATGGCCGGGCATCTGCGCGAATTTGCGACCAGCGGGTTCGTCAATTTGGTCGGTGGATGTTGCGGCACGACGCCGGATCACATCGCCGCTATTGCCAAGGCAGTGGACGGTGTCAAACCACGTCAGATACCAACCCACGCTCCGGTCTGTCGGCTGAGCGGACTTGAGCCGCTTGAGCTGAATGAAGTGACCGGTTTTGTTAACGTCGGCGAGCGCACTAACGTCGCCGGGTCGGCCAAATTTGCCCGTTTAATTCGCGAAGGTGAATTCGAAGACGCCCTAAACATCGCCCGTGAGCAGGTCATCAACGGCGCTCAGATCGTCGATATCAATATGGACGACGCAATGCTGGATGCGGAAGCGGCAATGGAACGGTTCGTCAGGCTGATCGCCTCAGAACCCGACATTAGCCGGGTCCCAGTGATGATCGATTCGTCAAAATGGTCGGTCATTGAAGCGGGACTTAAGAACATTCAGGGCAAGGGCGTGGTCAATTCGATCAGCCTGAAAGAAGGTGAGGAAGCCTTTATCAAACAAGCCCGTCAGGTATTGCGTTATGGCGCGGCCGTGATCGTCATGGCTTTTGATACCGACGGCCAGGCCGACACCTATGAACGAATGGTGGCGATTTGCACGCGGTCTTACAAAATCCTCACAGAACAGGTCGGTTTTGCCCCTGAAGACATTATTTTTGATGCCAACATATTTCCCATATGCACCGGAATTGACGAACACCGAAATTTTTCCAAAGACTTCATCGCTGCGGTTAAGGAAATTAAGCGCACCTTGCCCCATGCTCTGACCAGCGGCGGCCTGTCAAACATGTCTTTTTCGTTTCGCGGCAACAACCCTATGCGAGAAGCCATGCATTCGGTGTTCCTCTATCATGCCGTCAACGCCGGTCTGGACATGGCGATTGTCAATGCCGGACAATTGACCGTCTACAGCGACATCCCGGTTGATTTGAAAGAACGGATCGAAGATGCCGTCTTTAACCGGCGTGAGGACTCAACCGACCGCCTGCTTGACGTCGCCGGTGACGTCAAAGGTGAAAAACGCCACTCTGTGCAGGATCTTTCTTGGCGTGAGGGCAGCGTTGCCGAGCGTCTGGCCCATGCTTTGGTCAAGGGGACGTCCGAATACGTTATAGAAGACACGGAAGAGGCCCGCCTGCAAGCCGACCGGCCGATAGAAGTGATCGAAGGACCGCTGATGGACGGCATGAACATCGTCGGCGATTTGTTCGGTTCAGGCCAGATGTTCTTGCCGCAAGTGGTCAAGTCGGCGCGTGTCATGAAACAGGCGGTTGCTCACTTATTGCCATATATCGAGGCAGAAAAAGTCGGTGGCGCCAAAAATTCTAGCAAAGGCCGCGTCATCATGGCGACGGTCAAAGGCGACGTCCATGACATCGGTAAAAACATCGTCGGTGTGGTTTTGCAGTGTAACAATTTCGAGGTCATTGATTTGGGCGTCATGGTGCCCTACGGCGACATCTTGCAGGCCGCAATCGACCATGACGCCGATCTGATCGGCCTGTCCGGCCTGATCACCCCGTCTCTGGAAGAAATGTGCACGGTGGCGCTGGAAATGGAGAGGAAGAAATTTAACGTGCCTTTATTGATTGGTGGGGCAACCACATCCAAGCTTCACACATCCGTTAAAATCGCCCCCAACTACTCCCATCCTGTGATTCATGTGATGGATGCCTCACGCGCCGTTGGCGTTGCCAGCACCTTAACCAGCGACACCAAGCGCCAAGCCTTCGTTGATGACAACGCCCGCACGCAAGATCAAGACCGGGAAAAACACGCCCGTGCCCAGAAGGCTGGTAACCGACCGTCCCTAGACAAGGCACGTTTACAGGCACCGACTATCGATTGGCAGGCCTTCGACGCCCCAAAACCGACCTTTCTCGGGCTCAAGACGTTCGATGACTACAATCTCGCCGAGCTCGCCGAGCATATCGACTGGACACCCTTCTTTCGCACCTGGGAACTCAAAGGCGTTTACCCGGCTATTCTTGACGATGCCAAATTTGGCGAGGCCGCGCGAAATTTGTTTGATGATGCCAAGGCCATGCTGCAAAAAATTATTGATGAAAAATGGCTTAGCGCCCGGGCCGTTATCGGCTTTTTCCCCGCCAATGCGGTTGGCGATGATGTTGACGTTTACCCAGGTGACGACCGCCGCAACGTGCACACCACCTTTCACTTCTTACGCCAGCAAATTGATAAATCCAAGGGACGTTTCAACCACTGTCTGGCCGATTACATAGCCCCAAAGGACTCCGGAAAAGAAGATTATATCGGCACCTTCGCTGTCACGGCGGGGATCGGCATCGAACGGAAACTGGCGGAATTTAAAGCCATTCACGACGATTATTCAGACATTCTACTAAAAGCCTTGGCCGACCGGCTGGCCGAAGCGTTTGCCGAACGTATGCACCAGCGCGTTCGTACGGAATTTTGGGCCTACGCGCCTGATGAAAATCTCGACAACAACGCCCTGATCCACGAGCAATACCAAGGAATTCGCCCGGCCCCCGGTTATCCGGCCTGCCCCGATCACACCGAAAAAGGCACTCTGTTTGACCTGCTGAATGCCAATGACAATGCCGGAATAACCCTGACCGACAGCTTCGCCATGCTGCCAACTGCCGCCGTCTCCGGTTTTTACTTCTCCCACCCGGAGGCCAAATATTTTGGCATCGGTAAAATTGGCAAGGATCAGGTTGAAGACTATGCCAAACGTAAGGGCATGACAGTGCAAGATACAGAACGCTGGCTGGCACCAAATCTTGATTATGATCGCCGCTAATCACAGGTGATTTCCAATATCAACTTGTGCTAGGCTCCTGTTACGGATCAAATATTTAAGGACCCACCTTCATGCGCATACTGGCGTTTATTCTCGTACTCCTGCTTCCGACGGCGATGGCGTCGGCGCAATCTGGTTCATATAACAAATGGCAAAACCCGGATAGAACGGCGGAGAGTGACGCTAAACTTCAAACGTTCACGGACAAACTCAACACGCTGATCGACAAGGCTGAAAAAGCGCAAGCTGCGTCACCACAATTTCTGCGTGATTTGCGTGATTTGGCCCGCGGTTATGACCGACCTTGGCGCCATGTGGTTTTGAACGATACCTTTCGAGATGGCAACTTTACCGCCGACCCGGTTTGGCAGGTCAGCGTCGGTGAATACTGGATTGAACAAGGCTGGGGGCTGCGAACATCAGTGGACCCTAGCGCCAAGGCGGCGGCACAACCGGAAACCAAGCGGCTGAGTGGCGAAGACGCGGCAGCCGCCCTTTTCGGATCGATCCTCAATCAGGCAATCGGCGGAAAGAAAAAAAAGCACCAACCGCCGCAACCAAAAGTTCCAAGCGAAGCCGCAATTCACAGCAATGTTAACATCAGCAACGCCTTTGCCCTGTCGATGAACATGAGCACCTGGACCACAAAGGGCCGCATTGAGTTCGCGATATTTCAAGGAAAATTTTCCGGATCATCGGCCAGTCCTGGATATCGTCTTGTCTATCAACCTGAGGGACGTCTGGAACTGCACCGGGTGACCTCACGCGGTCGCTCAATCATCGACAGCACCAACAAAATCCCCTCTCTGACCGACAAAAAATTTCATGACCTCAACTGGGTGCGCCATGCGGATGGTCGCATGGCCGTCAGCATCGACGGGACAACCCTTTTGAAAGCCCCGGATCGAGGCTTTCGAGACACCTTTTCCGGACTGGCGATCATCAACAGCGGCGGCGATTATATCTTCAAATCGATCCGGGTGGATGGTGTGTAAAGGCCTGCAGAAATTCGCTAGATCATATTGGCACCACGAACCGTAAAACATCGCTTTGGGGATTGCTGATTTTGGTTTTGCACCAACGATAGCGGTGTTGCTTCCGACAGAAGGCTTGCCGCGTCGGGTCCGTTATTTTTCGCTCGTTCGTTTGCTTAAATGATAGGTTAAAGCCATGGAAATACAGTGGCATACGGGATCGTTAACGAGGGGCTCATTGACATCGAAGACAACGGCGCGTTTACCGTCATAGGTCAGAGTATCGCCGTAATAGTCCTTGAACTGGGCGATCAGGTTGGTTTTGCAATGGACAAATAAAGCGATCTGGTCAGCGTCCTTGTGCTGACCGATACGAATTGTCGAGCCTCTGTTGGTTTCGCTCGTCAAATAGCTGGGCTGGCCCCATTTCAGGGTTTCAGTCACCGGGCCAACACCATGGGTTTGATCGGCAGTTTCGAAAATAAGTTGGCGAAGAGCAAGAAGCCGTTGTTTCAGTTTTTCCGGGTAGGAGTCGAATACGGCGGCAATATCGGGGCTTGGCTTTGTAACATTTGCCATTGCCGGTTCTCCTCACCTAACCTTTCGCATAATCTGCGGCCTATCCGACGCGGCGATAATAATCCTTATCGAGCAAAACCTGTTCTGACAAAGTCCGAAGTCTGCTTTCGTACCCCTCGCGGACGACTTGATAATGGGGTACGGGTGCGACGGAGCTGCCTTTTCCGGCAACAACCCAAATGGTCTTGGGATCGTCGGTTTTGACAAATTTGTCTCCGATTTCGATCTTGGGCTCGTTTTTCTTAAACACCTTCGGGCGTCTCCAAATTCGGTCATCACAGGTTGACGGAGGGGATAGTCGATACGACGTTTTCCCGGCTTCTTCAAGCCGTTAAGTTGAGGTAAGAGCGTTGAGCAGATTTCACAACAGATTACATCATATAGCGCCAAAATGAAGCCAATATGACAGGTTTTCTATTCGCCCTCAGCATGCTAGCACAGCATATATCGCCTTTTCAGATTAGGACAGATGAACATGCGCTATTCACCACTTGTTGAACGGATTATGGGCGAAGGCGCTGACGCCTGGAAACTTCATGTTAAAGCGAAAATAGCTAAGTCCGCTGGTGAAGACGTTATTGTCATGAGCGTTGGTGACCCAGATTTTTCAACCCCGGAAAATGTGGTCGATGCAGCGATCAACGCCTTGCATGCGGGCGACACCCATTACACAGGCGTCAGCGGTCGGCTAGAACTGCGTCAAGCTATTGCCAAACATCATCAGGCCCTGTCTGGTCAGACCGTCGGTGCTGACAACGTGGTGGCCTTGGCTGGCGCGCAATGTGCTTTATTTGCCACACTGCAATGCATCGCCGGTCCGGGAGACGAAGTTATTGTTCTGGAACCTGCCTATGTAACCTATGAAGCGAGCGTACAGGCACCAGGGGCGACCCTGGTCAACGTATCGCAACCTGCCCACGGCGGGTTTCGCCCCGATACGGATGCTATTCGTGCCGCCGTCACCAAAAACACCCGCGCCATTATGTTTGCAACACCGAACAACCCAACCGGCGTCATGATGTCCGAGGCCGAACTGACGGCAATCGCCCAAATCGCCAAGGACTTCGACCTGTGGGTCATCGCCGACGAGGTCTACGCCGCGCTTACCTTCGAAGCCTCGCACATCGGCATCGCCAGTTTACCGGGCATGGCCGAACGCACGGTAACCGTCAACAGTTTGTCAAAATCCCATGCCATGACCGGGTGGCGGATGGGTTGGGTGGTCGCCCCTGAAGAGATGGTGCACCATGTGGAGAGGCTGGCGCTATGTATGCTTTATGGCATGCCCGGTTTCAATCAACAGGCGGCGATTGAGGCCTTGAACAATTGCACGGATAACGTTCAGGAGGCGGCGGGCATCTATCGGCGGCGGCGGGATCTGGCGATGTCGCTTTTGAATGGTGTTGACGGCCTCTCGTGCCTGTGCCCGCAAGCCGGCATGTTCTTGATGGTCGATGTCAGCAGCACCAGCCTGACCGCAGATATGTTTGCCAACCAGCTTTATCAGGCAACGGGCGTCTCAGTGCTTGATGCGACGGCGTTTGGGCCCAGCGCCGAGGGCCATATTCGCCTGTCGTTTGCCATCAGCGACGCTCAGATTACCGAAGGCTGCGGGCGAATTAAAACATTTGTGGATGGCCTTTAATACCACGGGCGATAGCAATACCGCCAAGAGACGCCTTACCTTGGCATTAAGCCATCTCGTCAGCGTAATGGCAGGCGACTTGGCGTCCGTCGATCGCACGCGGCTCAGGGATATCAATACGGCACCGCGCTTGGGCCATAGGGCAGCGCTGGTGAAAGGCGCAACCGGGAGGAGGGTCAAGCGGTGAGGGCAGCTCTCCAGACAGTTTAATCTGATCTTTTTTGGCTCCGGGTGCCGCTTTCGGCGTGGCCGATAATAAGGCCAGGGTATAAGGATGCTTGGGGTTATTAAAGATATCATCGCGCCCGCCGGTTTCCACCGGATGGCCGAGATACATCACCATGATCTCATCGGCAACGTGCCGCACAACGCTTAAATCGTGGGAAATAAACAGATAGGCAAGGTCGAATTCGTCCTGCAAATCAGCCAGTAGGTTGAGAACCTGGGCCTGTATCGACACATCTAGGGCGGACACCGGCTCGTCCAGAACGATGACTCGAGGGTTTAACATCAGGGCCCGGGCGATGGCGATGCGCTGCCTCTGTCCACCGGAAAACATGTGCGGATAACGCCCATAATGTTCAGGACGAAGACCAACCTTGGCCATCATCGATTGCCCGGCGTGACGCCGCTCCGCCGCGTTCATGGCCGTATTGATCTTCAGCGGCTCTTCCAATATCGCGCCTATTTTCTGACGTGGGTTGAGCGAGCCGTAAGGGTCCTGAAAAACGATTTGAACCGTTGACCTCAAACGTTTCAAGGTGGCGCGCGAGGCGTGGACAATGTCGCAGCCATCGACTTCAAGTTGCCCGGATGTGGGCGGCTCGATCATCGTTATCAACCGGGCCAGGGTCGATTTCCCACAACCGGATTCACCGACAACGGCTAGGGTCTTGCCCTGCCGCAAGGTAAAACTAACGCCATCAAGCGCCTTTAAGGCCGCTTGCCGACCAAACATATCCTGGCGGACACGATAGTGGCGGGTCAGGGCCTCGGCCTTAAGAACAAGATTACTCATGAGTCAGCCCCCAACGGGGTATGGCAGCGCACGCCGTCGATGAACGGAGGTGGCGTTTTACGACACAGGTCCGTTACCAAGGCACACCTCGGGTTAAACAAACAGCCCTCTGGATAGTCTCCCTGACCGGGGACAACTCCAGGGATCGAGCGTAACCGCTCGCCAACACAGCGTTCAGGCAGCGCATCCAACAGGGCGGCCGTATAGGGATGGCGCGGTGTTGCAAACAAGCCTTTGATATCTTGCAATTCGACCTGCTGACCGGCGTATTGGACAGAAACCCGTTCTGCTGTTTCGGCGACAACGCCCATATCGTGGGTGATCAAAATCAGCGCCATGCCGTGGCTCTTTTGTAAATCGACGAGCAAATCCAAAATTTGTGCCTGAATCGTAACATCTAGCGCCGTCGTCGGTTCGTCGGCGATCAACAGGCGTGGGTTGCAGGCGATTGCCATCGCGATCATGACGCGCTGGTTCATGCCACCTGACAGTTGATGGGGAAAGGCCGACAACCTCTTTTCCGGTTCAGGAATACCAACCTGATCAAGAAGTTCTACCGCCCGGCGTTGGCGCTCGGCCCGACTGCCGCCTTGGTGGATTTTCAATGTTTCCTTGATTTGAAAACCGACCGTAAAACAGGGATTGAGCGACGTTCCCGGTTCCTGGAAGATCATAGCCATATCCTTGCCGATGATCGTCCGGCGTTCAGCATCACTAATGGTCGCCAGATCGCGACCATCAAAAACCAAACGATCCGCCGTGATTGTCGCCGTCCAAGGCAACAGCCCCATGACCGCCAGCATCGCCACACTTTTTCCTGAGCCAGACTCACCGACGATGGCGACAACTTCTTTCTGATCGACTTTTAGAGTGACCCCATCAACCGCCCGAAAGGGCCCTGAGGCGGTTTGAAACTCAACTGAAAGATTCTCGATTTCGAGTAGACTCATGATCGTTTCAACTTCGGATCAAGGGCGTCACGCATGCCGTCACCCATCAGGTTAAAGGACAGCACAGTGATTAAAATCGCCAAACCGGGGAAGGTCACGACCCACCAGGCGCTTGAGATAAATTCACGGGCGTCCGCAAGCAAGGTGCCCCATTCCGGGGTCGGTGGTTGCGCGCCCATGCCGAGAAACCCAAGAGCAGCGGCATCAAGAATAGCCGTCGAGAAACTTAACGTTGCCTGAACGATTAGCGGTGCCATGCAGTTTGGTAACAACGTAATAAACATCAATCTGAGCGTTCCGGCACCCGCGACACGCGACGCCGTCACATAGTCGCGGGACGATTCAGAAATAACCTGAGCCCTGGTTAGACGCACGTAATGGGGCTGTAATACGATGGCGATAGCGATCATTGCATTGATCAGGCTGGGTCCCAGAATGGCAACCAAAACGAGGGCCAAAAGCAAGCTGGGATAGGACAAAATGACATCCATAACACGCATGATGATGGTATCGATCCAGCCACCAAAATAACCGGCTGTCAGACCTAGGGATATTCCGGAAACCAGTGAAATGGAGACGACAATACAGCCGATGAAAAGGGAGTATCGGGTTCCGTGAATGAGCCGCGAAAGCATGTCACGACCAACGGCATCTGTGCCCAGAAAAAATTGCCAACTGCCGCCGTCCTGCCAAGCCGGAGGTCTGAGAAAATGATCACGGTATTGTTCAATCGGTGAATGCGGCGCGACAACATCGGCAAAGATCGCCAGCAGGATGACAAAAACAACCACTCCAAGGCCAACCACGGCCCCCTTATTTTCCCGGAAGTAAGACCAAAACTCCTTCAACCGCATCCATGATGTTTCGGGTTCGCTAGTCTTCTCGCCGGAATTTAAGGTCGGCATGTCACTCGGTATTTCCCTCATCGTTCTTAACCCTATCGAGTATGACGAATGCGGGGGTTGATCAGGCCATAAAGCAAGTCAACAATCAGGTTGACCACCATGATAATGGCGGCAATCATCATTAAGCCCCCTTGGACTGATGTATAATCCCGGCGAAAAATTGAATCGACCATCCACTTGCCAATGCCCGGCCACGAAAAAATCGTCTCCGTCAGGATGGCCCCGGCCAACAAAACGCCAACCTGAAGCCCGATGGTCGTGACCACCGGGATCAATGCGTTCCTGAGCGCGTGGATGGCGATCACGCGGTAAGGCGGCAACCCTTTGGCCCGCGCCGTTCGCACATAGTCTTCGCCCAGGACCTCAAGCATCGCGGAGCGCGTCTGGCGGGCGATCACCGCCATCGGGATCGTTCCCAAGGCAATTGTCGGCAAGACCAAATGGCTTAAGGCCGAGCGGAATGCGCCCTCTTGGCCCGACAAATAACTGTCTATCAGCATGAACCCTGTCACCGGCTCAAAATAATAAAGAAATGAAATACGGCCCGAAACCGGTGTCCAACCGAGAATGCTGGAAAACAGAATGATCATTAATAAACCAAGCCAAAAGATCGGCATTGAATACCCGACCAGGGCCGTTGTCATCACCGTGTGATCGAAAACCGATCCACGCTTAACGCCAGCGATTACGCCGGCGGGCAGGCCGATGATCACGGCAAACAAAATAGCCATAGCGGATAATTCGAGAGTGGCCGGAAACAGGGTCAAAAACTCATCGATCACCGGCTGTCTGGTGACGATAGAACTGCCCAGATCACCGTGCAGCAAGTTGGACAGAAATTCAAAATATTGCTCCCACAGCGGTCGATCATAACCGAACTGGGCCATGAGTTCAGCATGGCGTTCTGGCGAAACACCGCGCTCCCCCGCCAACACCTCAATCGGGTCCCCTGGGATCAATCTAATGAAGGAAAAGGCTATAATTGAGACGCCGATAAACGTCGGAATCAGCAGTCCAATGCGGGCAAGAAGGAATCGAATCATAGGGAGGGGAACATCCAAAAAAGAAGGGGAGAGGCCCAGGTTTGGGAAGGCCCCTCCCGATCAGGACTCAAATAGGCAAAATCGCGCCTATTTCAGGTCGACGCCGTAGAAGATATGTCCACCGAAGGGATCGATCTTGAAATCGATAACTTCTTTACGGACAGGCTTAAAGACGACGGAATGGGCGATTGTTGCCCACGGTGCTTGCTGCTTAAAGATAATTTGTGCCTGTTCATAGAGCTTGGTTCGTTCAGCCGGGTCGCTGACGATCTTGGCTTTCTGAATCAAGTCTTCAAACGGCTTGTAGCACCAACGCGCACGGTTTGATCCACCGACGGCATCGCAGCCTAGCAGCACCGCGAGGAAGTTGTCAGGGTCACCGTTATCACCAGTCCAGCCCAACAGTACCGTTTGGTGTTCACCGGCTTTCGAACGTTTCAAGTATTCCGCCCATTCGAAACTAATGATTTCCGCAGAAACACCAATTTTGGCCCAGTCGGCCTGGATCATTTCTGCCATCCGGCGGGCATTGGGGTTATAGGGGCGTTGCACCGGCATTGCCCAGATGTTGGTTTTGAGGTTTTTGACACCAGCGGCGGCCAACATCTTTTTTGCCAACACAGGATCGTAGGGATCGTCTTTGGTGGCATTGTTATAGGACCAGATGGTCGGCGGGATCGGGTTTTTGGCAACTTTACCAGCCCCCTGGAAGACCGCATCGATGATTGCCGCCTTGTTGATCGCCATATTCATTGCCTTGCGGACCTTGGCGCTATTAAACGGTGCCTTTTCCGTATTATAGGCAAGATAGCCGACATTTAGACCTTCTTGCTGCATCAGGTTGATATTCGGGTCCTTCCGCATGGCGGCCAAATCAGCCGGGTTTGGGTACGGCATGACGTGGCATTCACCCGCTTTCAACTTCTGGTAACGGACAGAGGCGTCTGGTGTGATCGAAAACACCAGATCGTCGATCTTGGCCTTGCCCGCCCAATAGTTGGGATGGGCCTTATAACGGATCATTGCGTCTTTCTGATAGGCGACCAGTTGGAACGGGCCAGTGCCGACGGGTAATAGATCAACCTTTTCAGGGCTACCGGATTTCATCATTTGATCGGCATATTCGGCAGACTGAATTGAAGCAAAATCCATTCCCATATTGGCGATGAAGGGCGTTTCCGGACGATTGAGGTCAAAACGGACCGTATAATCATCGACTTTGACGATCGCTTTCAGCAGATCCGGCATACTCATATCATTGAAGTAACTGTAGGAGCCGCCGGAAATCTTGTGATAGGGGTGAGCTTTTTTCCACTGGCGTTCGAAGCTGAAGATGACATCATCAGCATTGAAGTCCCGGCTGGGAGAAAAGTTTTTGGTGGTTTGGAATTTGACGCCCTTGCGCAATTTGAAGGTGTAGGACTTGCCGCCATTCGAGACGGCCCACGATTCGGCGAGCGCCGGTCCGATCTTTGTCGTGCCCCGTTGGAATTCGACCAATCGGTTAAACACCGTGCGTGACCCCGCATCGAACGCCGTGCCAGACGTATAGAGCGACGGATTAAACCCGTCAGGGCTGGCTTCCGAACAAAACACAAGCGTTTTGGCTTGCGCCGGGCTCACGCCCGAGAAGCCCAAAGCAATTGCCGCTGCTGCGACAACGGCGGGTAACAATCGTTTGCTTATTTTCATTTTACTCTCCCTCGGTTGGTTAAGGATCGCATGTTTGTTTTTTTGTTCCATTTTTCGCGTCATCACGACTTGAGATAATGATTAAATTCCCCTGGGTGTTGCGATCTTCAGTTTATGACGATCACGTCCCCAGACAAATTTCGTTGATAAAACCTATCGGCGGAACGTCATCTGTCAATTGATTTCTGGCAGAAACTTCTCGCCCAGCCCAAACGTCAAGGCAGGCACTAAAAAGCCCCGCCATGTCATGACGGGGCTTTAGGGTACTCTTCAATTTTGTGCTGTACGCACAACCCGGTCACATAGGATCGAGTCTAAATTTAAGGGCCAATATGTCGTCGGTAAAATCAGGTGGGGTCATCTTTTTACCCTCCGCTTTCCAAATGACCGCGTGAGTTTTACACTCCGTACGCGTCATACTCGGCAACTTCTTATGCTGTGAGTATAATCCATTTGAATATTAATGTCTCTAGGAACACCCTCTTGAATGGGTCATTCTATCCTAAAATCCGACCATAGGCCTATCTGGCGGAAACCGTCGAACAAAGGCCATCACCCCTTCATTCGTCTTGATCAATTGACGGCCGCAGTATACTCAGCTTGATGGCCTTAAATACTACCCCTGCCCCGCTTATGCCCGATGCACCCGCCTTCGCCGTCGGCCTGCGCCATGGCGTCTTGCTGTCAACGGACGGTGAAATCGAGACGGTGACGCCAAACCAGTTTGGCGCCCTCTTGGGCCCTGAGTTTTTGCCGATTGTATGTCATGGTCCGATGATCGCCAGACGGATGTCCTGCGGCATCTTTCCCTGCCTGGACGTTCTCGAACTTTTTGCCTTCGTTCGCCCGGCAGAATTTACCCTGCCGACCGTTAGAGGCCTTGCCGAAATTCTCGGCCTGGCCCTTCCGTCAACTTTGGAACACGAGGCCGAGACGCTGTTTCACGCCGCACGCACGTTACTTGGCGAACTCATCAGTCAACAAAATTCTGTCAGCCAAAAGATCGCCTGGTCGATGCACCGTGGCGGGTGGAACTGGGGCCCTTATGTCGTTGCTGCATTGGGCGAGGCGTCGTCGTCGCAACCACGCGATGTCGCTAGCGGATTTCGCGTCTGGCAACGTCTGGCCGAATGGGAAGACGGCCCGCCGCCAATGCCCCCGTCGAACACCCCGGTTACCGCCGCAGAAGCCGCCAACCGCCTGAATGAGCTTCTTGGTCATGGCGCAGAACAACGCGATCAGCAAGTCAACTACACCAAATCCGGCACCAGAGCATTTTCCCCGAGAGAACGAAACGGTGAACCTCAGGTCGTCCTTGCGGAAGCCGGCACAGGCGTCGGCAAGACGCTCGGCTACATTGCGCCTGCGAGCCTTTGGGCTGAAAAAAACGCTGGAACCGTGTGGATCAGCACCTTTACCCGCAACCTGCAACGCCAACTCGACGGTGAATTGGGGCGATTGCATCCAGATCCCAGCGAAAAAGAAGAACGGGTGGTCATCCGCAAGGGACGGGAAAACTATCTCTGCCTGCTAAATTTTGAAGATGCGTTGCGCCGTGGCCCGCTGACCGGCACCGCCGCTATGACCGCACTTGGGTTAATGGCCCGCTGGATTTTAGCCACCCGCGACGGCGATATGGTCGGCGGTGATTTCCCTGCGTGGCTACTCGACCTGTTTGGGCGCAATCAGACGCTAGACCTTACCGACAAACGCGGAGAATGCATTTATTCCGCCTGCAACCATTATGCAAAGTGCTTTGTCGAACACACCGTCAGGCGGGCGAAGCAGGCTGACATCGTTGTCGCCAATCATGCCTTAATCATGGTTCAGGCGGTGATGGGCGGTGATGAAGGAACGCTTCCGCTACGCTACGTGTTCGATGAAGGGCACCATTTGTTTGATGCGGCGGACGCGGCCTTTTCAGCCCTGTTGTCCGGGCGTGAAACCGCCGAACTGAGACGATGGCTGCATGGCTCAGAAGAAGGCAGTCGATCCCGCTCGCGCGGCCTAAAAACCCGCATGGAAGACCTGATTGGCGGTGATAACCAAGCCGAAGAGGCGTTGGATGAGGTGCTTCGCATGGCACGGCAGTTACCGGGCCCCGCATGGCACCAGCGCATCGGTGGTGGCAATCCGATTGGTCCGACCGAAACCTTCCTCAGTCTGGTCCGCCAACAGGTTTATGCACGCGATGGTGACGCCAGGGGTGACTATGACCTAGAGACGGAAAGCAAGCCCATTGGTCCGGGCTTGACTGAAGCTGCCGCCGAACTGGAAGCGGCACTCGCACGCCTTAGCCAACCGATAAAAACCTTGCTTAAAACTTTGGCTGGTTTGTTGGATACGGAAACAGATAGCCTTGAATCAGCGGGACGCGCGCGCATTGAATCGCTTATGCGTAGTCTTGAGCGTCGGGGCCTGCAACAAATCAGCGCTTGGTTATCCATGCTTGAGGCGCTTCGCCATGAAACCCCTGATGACTTTATCGACTGGTTTTCCGTTGAGCGTATCCAGGGCCGGGATTTCGATGTTGGTTTTCACCGCCACTGGATCGATCCCATGCAACCGTTCACGCAAACCGTCGTCAAACCCTCACATGGTGTCCTGATCACCTCAGCGACGCTCAGGGATCGGACCGGCGACGAGGAGGCTGATTGGCTATCCGCCCACACCCGCACCGGGGCCAATTACTTGACCACTGCACCGCATCAAGATGCCCAGATATCGCCGTTTGATTACGCCGCCAACACCCGCGTGCTGGTGGTCGGCGATATCAACCGTAACAATGCCGATGCTGTCTCGGGGGCCTATCGTGACCTGTTTCTAGCCGCTGGTGGCGGCGGCCTCGGGTTATTCACCGCCATCTCACGCCTGCGTGGTGTTCACGGCCGCATCCAGAGCGCCCTGGAAGATGCGGGCGTTCCCTTGCTCGCCCAACATATTGACGCCATGGACACCGGAACCCTGGTCGATATTTTTCGCGCCGAAGAACACGCGTGCCTGCTCGGGACAGACGCTGTACGTGACGGTGTTGACGTGCCGGGCAGATCACTCCGCCTGATCGTCTTTGACCGCGTTCCCTGGCCCCGACCGGCCATTCTACACAAGGCCCGCCGCAACCACTTTGGTGGAAAATCTTACGATGAAATGCTGACCCGCCTGAAGCTAAAACAGGCCTATGGACGGTTGGTACGTCGGGCGACGGACAAAGGGATATTTGTCATGCTGGACCGGGGTTTACCAACCCGGTTAACCTCAGCCTTTCCTGACGGCGTTGTGGTTGAACGCGTCGGTATTGCGGAAGCCATCGACCGCACCCGAGAATTTCTGTCAGACAAATGACAATTATTTACGCCGGGCGGACAGTCCGTAAACAACGATGCCAACGCTGAAAATGATCAACGACACCCAAAGCACAACCGGATCATAGGTCGGTATATCACCGATCTGGCCAATCAGGTTGAAGCCCGAACATTTTGTCGTTGTCCGATAAAAACACGCGCTGGCGTCCTTAACGCTTTCGCCCAAAATCTGTTCAAAAAACAGATACCACCATGCCGTTACCGCGATCCCGCCGACAACACCAAGTCCGATCAGAATTTTTCCGAATGTACGAATACTCACCCCCTATTTCCTATCCGGGCCGCTATCTGAACGTCCCGTGTCCATCGGTTCCCTCGCCAACCATTGACTAACGCGGTTGCGGCCAGGTTTCAATAATCTGCCAGCCCTTTTTTAGCCCACGTTCTAGCAGATATGACGTTTTCGGCTGAAAGGTCAGATGGAACAAGTCTTGGTATTCCGGCAACTGCGAATAGACGATAACGGCTGTAATGTCTTTTTGCGCCGACAGCCCGGCAACGGGCGAGAGGCGATCAGTATGAAACGCCCCGACATATCCGCCACGCTTGGCCCCCGAGCGCAGCTCAAAACCAAGGATCGCCGACGACTCTCCTGACCCTAGCGGATCGACGACAAAAACCTTGTCGTCCGGCCCAAGCCTGTTCGACACACTGGCCCCGACCATACGGAAATGGACCGTCATCGGCACCCGGTCAAACCTGAGTTTCTTGGCGAATACAAACGGCGCGATCAAGATCAGCACCACGGCCAACCACTGCACACGCGTGATGTTGACCCTGTCAGACAATCGTTCGTGCCACAATTTTGCCAGACCGAAGACACTAAAGGCGACGATGATCATCCCAAGATGCATGGAATAGCGCCAGTAAGAGGCGGCGCGCAAAGCATCGTTTTTGCCAAACGTCGTCACGTAAGCAAACAACAAGAACGCATTATAGCCAAGAACGATCCCCATGGATAAGGCCGCAAGGCGATCCGCTGGCGTTTTGGAACACCACAAACCGCGCAATCCAGCCCCAATCAAGATAAGGAGGAGGGCAAGGTAATAACCCTTTTTGCTCAGAATCAGGCCCATTCGCGTCAAGATTTGCGGAATCAAATGGATTAGCCAATCTGAAAATGGCGCGATTGACAATTCCCTGACCTTTGCCGGGTCGGAATGAAGTTGATAGCGCCAGATCAAAAAAATAATGACCGGCGGTAGAATAATGTAAGCGCTCAACTTCAAGGCACTCAAAAATCGCACGCTGGAATCACGCAGCGCGATAACGTAGAAACCGCCCGCAATCAGCAACGCCAGCACCAATGTGGCTTGCTTCAAATTGACCAACAGCATCAATAGCAAGCCAAGCGAAATGGCGTGCTTTCGCGCTGAGCGATTATCTTTAGCGACCAGCGCCTCGATACAAAACCAGGCGACGATGGTCGCGGTGCCAGTGACCACCGCCGACGCCGTATCGGCATAAGCCGTCAAGACGACCTTTTGGGCAAAGGTTGGGTTAATCAGCGTCATTGCCAACACGGCAAACGCGCACAATCCCCAACCGGGATGGCGATGCAATGTATCATCACCAATCGCCTGCCCCACCAGACGGACCAACAGCGTGCTGGCGCCAATCAATAAAAACACATTGGACAAGGCGCCCGCACTCTCAAGAAGCTGGCCACCGATCAGGCTCGCCAGATAACTGATATAGTGCCAGCTATAGGGATACCCGGAGAACGTTGCATTGGGATAGGGGTTCGAGGCACTTGGGAAAGCCTGGGTTTCCAGCATATAGCGCGGAATTACCAACCAGTCGGTAAACTCGTCCCACTGAGATCCCTTCATAGCCGCCGTCAGGAGCACCAGAGGCAATGCCAATAGAAGTGCACGCGCCAGCGCCGGCGTGCCAAAACCATGATCAGGACGGAAGGCTACAAACAACGCCGCCGCAGCGATTGCACCACCGAGCGCGGCGATAAACGGAAACGCCAGCGTCGTAAAAACACCAAAACCGGTAAAAAACAAACTGGCGACGGACCAACCGATCAAATGATCGATCTCACGCAGGCGCTCAGGCCCGCGCAAGGCCGCACCAATCGCCATCATTCCAATCCAGACCAGGGCGACGCAGCCAAGGGCAATAAATTGGTCACCGTTTTCAATGAAATTCCGGGAATAATCAAAAAGCATGTTTTGAGTTGGCATGGTACTTCGCATTTGGGGTTAGGGACCAGGAACCTAACCCCTTGGCACGCCAAATCAACATCTTTGTCGGTACCGCCTTGAATTGACCATGCCCAGGCAAATGACACGATTTACGCTTGCGAGGCAACCGTTCCTCGGCTACCAACGGCACATGTGTGGAATATTCGGATTTGTAGCCGCCCCCGGGGCTAAACTAAGCACGCCGGTGATGCGCCAGATGCTCGCCGATTTCTTTCATTTGTCTGAACCGCGCGGGCAAGAAGCCAGCGGACTGGCTATCTCTTCAGGTGACGATATTCGGGTGTTCAAGCGCAATATGTCACCTGCGACCATGTTGAGGAATCAGGAATTCAAACGATTCCTCAACAACAGCTTGAAAGACATCGAATTTGACGCGGATGGCGGGCTGAAATCTCCGGTCGCAATGATGGGCCATTGTCGGCTGGTGACCAATGGGGTGGAGATCGTTCCCGGTAACAATCAACCCGTGCTTACAAAACACAGCGTCGGCATTCACAATGGCATTGTCACCAATGACGCCGCACTTTGGGCCGAGAACCCCCATTTGAACCGTCAGTTTGACACCGATTCAGAAATTCTTTTTCGATTGATGGATGATGGCTTCACCACCACGAAAAACCTGTCGGCGACGACAAAGGATGTGTTTAGCAAAATCACCGGAACGGCGTCGATTGCCTATTTCCGCAATGATGTGGCCGCTCTTGGGTTGGCAACCAATATCGGATCGCTGTATTACCGCGAGCTGCCTGAGTCGAAAATATTTGTCTTTGCGTCCGAAAATTTCATTTTACGCACGTTTCTGCAACACCAGAGTAAGGCCTTACGGGTTGCCGGTTTCGAAACCGAGCACCTTGGCCCGGGCGAGGCCTGTAGCGTCTCCTTCGACCGCCCAAAAGCGGCGCGGTTTAGTCTTGCGCCAGACCAAAAAGCACCACCTGAGATCAAATTAAATCCCGCTACCTTTCAGATCGTTGATCGCTCTAACAGAGTGGCGGACATTCAGCGGTGCGCCACATGTGTCTTGCCCGCGACCTATCCATTTATTGAATTTGATGACAAGGGCGTCTGCCAGCATTGCCGCAATTACAAGCCGCTTGATCTGGCCGGTCATGATGCGCTTGAACGGGCACTCGACAAACACCGCTCCAAAGATGGTAGCCCAGACTGCATTGTCGCCTTTAGCGGCGGGCGTGACAGTTCCTATGGATTACACCTTCTAAAAACCAAATATGAAATGAACCCCGTCGCCTACACGTATGACTGGGGTATGGTGACAGGTATTGCACGGCGCAATCAGGCGCGCATTCTCGGCAAACTTGGTATCGAACACATCTTGCGGGCGGCAGACATCCCGACCAAACGTCGTTATATGCGGAAAAACATTCTGGCCTGGCTGAAAAACCCTCATCTCGGCATGGTGCCGTTGTTTATGGCCGGAGATAAGTTTTTCTATGATATCGGTCGCGATCTACGCAAGGAACTCAATCTGGATCTGGTTATTTTCTGTGCAGGAAATGAACTTGAACGAACGGATTTCAAAGGTGGTTTCGCCGGCATTCGCGAAAGTCAGCACGGTCAACGATTGTTCGCCTTTTCTTTGTGGAACAAAGTCAGTATCGCCTTGTTTTACGCTTTCCAGTATGTGCGCAACCCGGCGTATATCAACGAATCCCTGTTCGACAGTCTGCATGCCTTTCGCTCATCGTTCATAAACAAAGACGATTTTCTTTACCTGTTCCACTACCTTGACTGGGACGAGAAGGTCATCGACCGGACATTGATCGGCGAGTATGGGTGGGAGACCGCTGAACACACCGAAAATACTTGGCGCATCGGCGACGGGTACACCTCTTTCATCAACTACATATTCTATACAATCGCGGGATTTTCCGAATTCGACACCTTTCGCTCCAATCAAATCCGCAAAGGTTTGATGTCTCGCAAAGACGCATTGGCCCTGGTTGAACAGGAAAACCAACCGAACCTGGACGTGCTTTACGCTTTCGCCCAACAAACTGGTATTAATCTGGAAGAAGTCCTGACAAAAATAAACACCATCAAAAAACTGTACTGAGGCCACATATGGCCATAACCCCAATGGCGATCGACAAAAAAATTCTCGGTGATAGCGCCTGGAACTACGGCGCATTTGCCCTGATGGCTGGCACGGGGATTGTGCTCAATTTTTTTATTGCCGGGTACTTTGGCATCGAGACCCTTGGTGTTTTCAACCAAATATATGCCGTCTATGTGGTTAGCGCGCAACTCGCCGTATTTGGCCTTCACGATTCCGCCCAGAAGTATATCGCCGAATTTTCCGGCAACGTCGAACAACGCCAGTCAATTGCCCTGTCCGCCGTTCTGCTCGCGTTAATTTTTGGCACGATTGCCGCGCTGGTAATTTTCCTATCCAGTCCCGGCATCGGGAGGATCGCAGGCAGCCGCGCTGTTGGGGCCGGCGCAGCGTTGATTGCGCCCGGCCTCGCGTTCTTCGCAGTTAACAAGGTCCTGCTGGGCATTCTCAACGGTGAACGGCGGATGAAGGCCTTCGCCCTGGCCCAAATGGCGCGGGTACTGGCGATATTGGCGTTTTGCGGCTTGGTTGCCGTAATGGGCTGGCCGGGTTACGTGCTCGGTGGCGGGTTTAGTGTTGCCGAAATCATAATATTCATTCCTGTCCTATTGGCAGCACGGCCCTGGGCAGGCCCGCCTCAACATGACCTCAGGGCCTGGTTCCAGCGCCACTTATCTTTCGGCTACCGCGCCATCGCCAATGGTTTTCTTGCCGAATCCTATATACGTGTCGACGTCATCATGCTGGGCATCTTCGTCTCCGACCACCAAGTCGGGCTGTACAGTTTTGCCGCCCTCTTCATCGAAGGACTTTATCAGGTTCCCGTGGTCATCAGGACGGTGATAAACCCCATGCTGGTTGGCCTCATCAGCACCAAGATGCGCCATGACCTGGTGCGATTTTCCAGAAAAGTGATGGCCGCCAGTGTCGCCATATTTGCCATCGTCGCGGTTAGTGTGGTTGTGGTTTTCCCCCACCTAGCGCCCTTTTTTCCGGCAGGGTTGATTGACGGCAGTTATCCGGTTCTGGTTACCGTTGCTCTTGGCCTAGCAATTTACGCAGCATTCATCCCGGTTGATTTTTCACTTCTTCAGGGCGGAATGCCTGGGCGCCAAAGCCTGCTGATGTGCGGCAACATAGTGTTTAATATTGTATTGAATGCGATTTTAATCCCGATAATGGGTATTCAGGGTGCGGCGTTCGCGACCGCCATCTCTTTTGCTTTTTCGGCACTGACGCTGAACATCGCGGTTCATTACTGGCTTAATATAAAAGGTGGGTTTTTATTTTTTGGCCTGGGCCGCAAACAATAACGCCAATAGAAAAAGGGCCGCGCAATAGCGCGGCCCTTGATCGCTTTACAGCGTGGATGAACGTGCTTAGAAGCCCATTCCGCCCATGCCGCCCATGCCACCCATGTCGCCGCCGGGCATCGCCGGTGCAGCAGACTTGGGTTCAGGTTTTTCGGCAACCATGGCTTCCGTGGTGATCAACAGACCCGCAACTGAAGCGGCGTCCTGCAGGGCAGTACGGACCACTTTAGTCGGATCGATGATACCTGCTTTAACCATATCAACGTATTTACCGGTCTGAGCGTCAAAGCCGAAGTTTTTATCCTTCTGCTCCATCATTTTGCCCGCAACCACGGCACCGTCGTGACCGGCGTTTTCAGCGATCTGACGGATCGGGGACTGAAGAGCACGACGAACGATATCAACACCAACACGCTGATCATCGTTATCACCTTCAACTTTTACCAAAGCTTTGAGCGAATACAGAAGGGCAGCGCCGCCACCGGCAACAACGCCTTCCTCAACCGCAGCACGGGTCGCATGCAGGGCATCATCAACCCGGTCTTTGCGTTCCTTAACTTCGATTTCGCTACCACCACCAACGCGGATAACAGCAACACCACCGGCCAATTTAGCAAGACGCTCCTGGAGCTTCTCACGGTCATAATCGGAGGATGTTTCTTCGATCTGCTGACGGATCTGCGCGCAACGGGCCTGAATGTCTTTTTTCTTGCCTGCGCCCTCAACAACCGTTGTTTCTTCCTTGGTGATAGAGACCTTCTTAGCGGTCCCCATCATTTCCATGGTGACGTTTTCAAGCTTGATACCGATGTCTTCGGAGATCACCTGACCGTTGGTCAGAATAGCAATATCTTCCAACATTGCTTTGCGACGATCACCAAAGCCCGGGGCCTTAACGGCAGCGACTTTTAGGCCACCACGCAGTTTGTTGACAACCAACGTTGCCAGCGCTTCGCCTTCGATGTCTTCCGCAATGATCAGCAACGGACGACCTGACTGAACGATTTGCTCAAGAATCGGCAGCAACGGCTGAAGGCCGGACAGCTTTTTCTCGTGAATGAGAATGAAAGGGTTTTCCATTTCACAGGTCATTTTGTCAGCGTTAGTGACAAAATATGGAGACGTGTAACCGCGATCGAACTGCATACCTTCAACAACGTCTAATTCCGTTGCCAGGCTTTTGGCTTCTTCAACCGTGATCACGCCTTCGTTGCCGACGCGTTCCATGGCTTCGGCGATCATTTCGCCGACTTCCTTGTCGCCATTGGCGGAGATGGTGCCAACCTGGGCAATCTCTTCGCTGGTCGAAACTTTGCGAGAGGCTTTATGCAGGTTTTCAACAACAGCCGTGACAGCAAATTCGATGCCGCGTTTGAGGTCCATTGGGTTCATCCCAGCGGCAACAGCCTTGGAACCTTCACGAACGATCGACTGGGCCAGAACAGTAGCCGTCGTCGTTCCGTCACCGGCTTCATCAGCGGTTCTGGAAGCGACTTCCTTAACCATCTGAGCGCCCATGTTTTCAAACTTATCGGTCAGTTCGATGTCCTTAGCAACCGTCACACCATCTTTGGTGATCCGCGGTGCGCCAAAGGCTTTATCGAGAACGACGTTACGGCCTTTAGGGCCAAGCGTCACTTTAACCGCATTGGCGAGAGTATCGACACCGGCGAGCATACGCGCGCGGGCATCAGATGAAAATTTAACTTCTTTAGCAGCCATATCTAAATTCCCTTATTTTTCGATGATGCCGAGGATGTCGGATTCTTTCATGATCAGCAGATCTTCACCGTCAACTTTGACTTCGGTGCCGGACCATTTGCCGAACAGAATGCGATCACCTTTTTTGACGTCAAGCGGCGTAACTTTACCGTCATCGGCTTTTGCACCGGAGCCCGCTGCGATCACTTTGCCTTCCATAGGCTTTTCCTGAGCAGTGTCGGGAATGATAATTCCGCCTGCGGTTTTTTCTTCTTGGTCCACGCGCTTGACCAGCACGCGGTCATGAAGGGGTCTGAATTTCATCGTTTAATCTCCGAGAAATATGTGATGTACAAGAAACATTTCGAGTTTGTTAGCACTCACCCGAACTGAGTGCCAAGGACTTAGGTAGATTTGCCTAAGGTGTCAAGCGGCAAACGTCGAGTTTTTAACGTCAATTCCGCAAATTCGGATGGGTTTGCAAGGTTTTGCTATCCCAGACGACAATGGTTCGGCTACGGAAATGGTATTGAACCAGAGGCTTGGCGTCTGTCGGCACAGTTTTATAATAAGCCACCACCCGACCGTTTGGATTGCGGGCGAGGAAGGCCGCGACATCGCCTTGCTTTCGACCAACGATTGCCATTGGCTTGGTTAAACGGCCCATGAACTGATACTGGCCGTGGTACTTGCCAAAGTTTGCCAGCGCGATGCCTTCGTCTTGCCAAATTTTTAACTGCTGAGACACGGGTTGCAGATCATATGCCGCTTTCAACACCGGTGCTGCCGCCAAATGGACAGTCACGACAATGGTCACGGGAACCAATACGATCTTGACGATCTGCGCCTGATCTACAACACCGTCAAAACGGGCAAAAAATATCCACAATCCGACAGCGATAAGAAGCGCGCCCCACTGATTGTTAAGCAGCGGCAGCCAAAAGGGCTCTCGGGGAATGACATGCAGGACAGGAACAAGAATGATAAAACCGCCGAGGCCAACGGCCAGCATTGCCGGCAAAGCACGGTCCCAGAACGCAACACCAGACGGCACCTGATTGCAGAGTGCAAAGGCCAAGATCAAGGCAAGGGCCGGAAATTCAGGCAATAAGTAGTGCAACTGCTTGCCGCTGATCAGCGAAAATATGAAAAAGGCGGCAACAAACCAGATCAGGCCTAGTCGGAGCCCGCCGTCTGCACGCCAGGACGATCTGAGACGCCAAAGAGCACGCCAAAGCGGTGGCCAAATCAGCCACGGCACCAACAACCCCGGCAATACCGCCACGTACCACCAGAACGGCCGCTGATGGGCAAACGATTTGACCATTCGCCCTGCCGTCTGGCCCCACAGGATTGCATCGCGGTAAACTTCACCGCCGGCAATGCCGGCCGGAATTGCCCACGCCAATCCGATAACAACACCGAAGACAACCGACAAAAAAACACCAAAATACCACCACCGCCAACTGCGCAAGGGCTTTGCCGTTTTGAGATTTTCCGGTACCAGCTGACCTGCCCATAGCGGTGCCAACAATGCTACAGGTAATATATGAAGCAGTATTGCCGGTCCCTTGGTCAAGGCCCCAAGACCGATGGCAAATCCCAACATGGCAAAACCGCAGACGGACCCCTGCCGCCATGCCAACAAGACCCCGCGCAAACCAAGCAACGTCCAAAAAGCGAGGATCAGATCGAACATGGTCAAGGTTGAGAACAGCGTCCAAAACCCGCAGCCCAGTAAAATTAGCGGCGCCATGTCGTGAACGCGGCGGTCGTCAGGCCATAAATCACGAGCAAGACTTCGCGTCAGGAACAGGCAGGCCAATCCAAACAAAGGGGCGACCAGTCGTGGGGTCACGTCATTGACACCAAAGATCGCCCACCCCAGATGCATCAACCAGAACAACAGAGGCGGTTTATGACTGTAGGGCTCGCCGTTCAAATAAGGCACCAGAAAATCGTGGCGCAACCACATATCCCAGGCGACGGCAAGGTAACGGGTTTCGTCAACCGGCAGCGGCGGGCGAACAAACAAACTGACAGCCACCAACACAAACCAAAGCCCGGTCCAGAAAATCGACGCCGGAATTCTATTCAACATGATTTAGTCACCCAGCCCCATTTGTTGTTCGACGTTTCTGCCGATGGACTTGCCGTGGCGAAATTTGCGATAAAGGTAATACCCGAGTGCCGCCGAGATGACGAACAGAACGACGCTTAAACCAATTTTGTAGACGTCATCAACCGTCGTGCCGCTGCCTGCCAACGCAAAAACAGCCGTTTGCGGGATGAAACCAAGGGTCGATCCACTGATGAAAGCGACGGCGCTGACACTGGACACGCCTGCGGCCAGACTGGTGACAAGATTGCTACCGGCGGGCAAAAAGCGGATCAAAAGTGTCATTGAAAACGGGTTTTCCGACAAAAACTCATCAACCCGACGAATGCGGTTGGCGAACCGCGCTTTGACAAAATCCCGGCCAAGAACCCGCGCATATGTAAACGTCAGCACACAACCACACGCCGTCGCTGCTAGCGCCAGACCTGTACCTGGCAGAAAGCCAAACGCGTACCCCCCCATAAACGAAACAATTTGGCGGGGAAGGCCGATGGCGGCAAAAGCGGCGCCAACGGCGACAAAAATCAACTCGCCGGTCAAGCCGTTTCCGCGGATATCTGAATCAATCCAGGCCTCATTAAAGGCCACATCCATTTGCGTCATGCGGACAATAAACCCGGCAAAGACCAGTGCCGCTAAAATGAAAAGCCCTTTAAACAGAGCACGTGCGCTCATTCAAGCTCGCCCTTTACCCTATCCAAGACTGGAACCGAGCCCCGACGAATCAACCAACGCACACCGAATAGGTCGTAGATTCCGACCCAAAGGCGGTTCCATACACCATATTTGGACGTGCCGCGTTCACGTGGGCGGTGATTAACCGGAAGCGACACAACTTTTCCCCCCGCGCGGATCATCAAGGCCGGAAGATAACGGTGCATATGATCAAATTTCGGCATTGCCAGAAAGGCTTCACGCGAAAAGACCTTCAGCCCACATCCGGTATCCGGTGTATCATCCTGAAGGATGGCGGCGCGGATCGCATTGGCAAAGCGCGAAGACACCTTCTTGACCCAACTGTCCTGGCGCTTAACCCGATGGCCGGCAACCAGAATTTTTTCAGGATCGTTTTCCTGGCGAAAACGGCTCAACAGTGCGGCGATATCCGCCGGATCATTTTGTCCATCGCCATCCAGGGTGGCGATTACCGGGGCCTGAGCCATTTTTACACCGGTAGCAACGGCGGCGCTTTGGCCGCAACAGACCTGATGGCGAAAGACCCTCAGTTCAGCGGTCTGTTTGGAAAGCGCTAACAACTGGCTGGTCGTATCGTCATCACTGCCGTCATCAACATAAACAATTTCAAACCGCTCAGTTCCGCGCAAATTCTCGGAAATTTCCTGAATCAACGGCGCTAGGTTTTCCGTTTCATTCTTGACCGGCACAACAACCGAGATCTCAGGGGCGTCGGTTTCAAGCGTGTTTGCGGGAGTGGTCGTCGTCATAAGCGATCCGTCGCCACGGCGGGCGATATACAATAAGTGACATACATATGTTTCGGCACCGCTTTTACACTGCGTTTCCGGCGGTTCAAAGCCCTTTTACAGGGGTCAGACGGTCAAGGCGAAGCCGATGCCGCGAATCGGTTAACCTTTGGCGGGCGAAATAGACCGCCGCAAAAGACCCTATTCCCGTCCCACCGGCGATCAGGAACATGATTATGATCTGATATTTAACCGCTTCAACGGGATCTGCACCGGCCAGAATCTGCCCGGTCATCATCCCCGGCAGTGAAACGATCCCCGCCGCCGACATGCCGTTAATGGTCGGAATAAAGGCCGCCCTTAATGCGTCGCTAACAACAGGCCGGAAGGCCTCTTTGGCCTCGGCACCAAGGCACAATCGCGCTTCAATCGCCGCCCTGCGATCAACCACACCGGCAATCATTCGGTCCAAGCCAATGCTGACCCCGTTCATGGTATTGCCTAAAATCATCCCCATCAATGGAATGGCATAACGTGGGTCATACCAGGGGTCAGGGGAGATCTGCGTCGTCAGGCCAAAAATCAGAACAATTACTCCAGCGGTCATCATTGACCCGGTGCCCAAACCATAGGACCACCAACCGTGAAACCGCCGGTGCTGTCGGGCCATGGCTTCGCGCCCGGCAAACAAGATCATAATCAAAATAGTAAAACCGGTCAGCACGGGTGAGGCTACAGAGAACAAAGCCTTCAGCACCAAACCAACCAGGGTTAATTGAACCACCATACGTAAGGCGGCAATGACAAGGCGCTGTCCAAGACCCAATCGCATGGCAATCGACAGGCCCGCATTAACGGCAATGGTCAGAGACGCCAGCAGGATGTCCAGGTAATCAAGCGCAATGAAATTCAATTTGTTCGATCTCCACAAACGGACAAAACGCCATCTTTCATGTGAAAATGGTTAGATGCCATTCGTTCCCGTTGCCCAGGGTCATGGCTGACCAGGATGATTGATCCGCCAGCATTTAACCGATCCCGCAAAGCCCCTTCGACTTTAGCCGTGGTTTCCTCATCCAGTCCGGAAGTCGGTTCATCCAGTAACAATACCCGGGGGTCCTGAACCAGCGCCCGGATCAGGCTGAGACGTTGGCGCTCACCGGTCGATAACCGTCTAATTGGCCACGCAAAGACATCCCCCACCATCCCGAATTCGGTCGCCAGTTCTCCGGCCTGCGTTAGGTCCTTAAAATGGCCGCCAACACGGTCATCCCACCAGCCACTTTCGGCAGGAACATAAGCGACTTTTTTACGCCATTCGGCGGCGGCTATTTGATTGCGTTCAATCCCATCGAGGAAAATTTCGCCTACTGTCGGGTCAAGATCGGCAATCGCGCGAAGAAATATGGATTTACCTGAGCCTGAGGTGCCCGCCACTGACAGGCATATTCCATCCTCAAGTTCCAGCGAGACCGCGGACAATAGCGGGGGTGAGCTAAATTCAGTGTTTGCCCGCGCCAAATCGCAAATTTTTAGCAAGTGGGACCTCCACGTGACATACTGACTGACATCCCATGTCCCAACAAGGCACGTTGACCATGAACAAGAGCAAATCATCCGCATCCAAACCGCTGGCCTTACATGGCGAAACCGTGTCGGCGGACTGGGTAGACTATAACGGACACATGAACGTCGCCTATTACGTTTTGATCTTTGATCATGCCACGGATGCCCTGCTCGATTTTCTTAAACTCGACGCGGCATACCGTGAACACATGGGCGGTTCAGTTTTTGTGGTTGAAAGCCATTTGACCTATGAACGCGAAGTCATGGGCGGCGTAGCGGTTTCCGTTACCACTCAGATTTTAGGATCTGACGCCAAACGCCTGCACCTCTTTCATCGCATGTTTGAAACGGGGTCAGAGCAGATTGTTGCAACCAATGAACTGATGATCCTGCACATGAATATGAACACTCGACGGGTCGCTCCCTTCCCGGAATTTGCCGCGACGAGGATAAATGACGTATTGATTGGTCACAAAAACTTAGCAAAACCGCAACAGTCCAGTCGCATAATTACCATACCTGATTGTATCCCGACTGGCGCGGCCCAGCACAATCACACCTTAATTGATAAAAATTGATGTTTACGCAGCCCTTTTCACCCAACATTCTGGATAAACTACCAAATCCCCTAATTTTGGTGTCGGTGACACGCCAAGTTACTTACGCTAACCCTGCAGCGATTGCCGTGTTTGATAACATTTCGGTTGGTTATGATTTGGCCCTGACGCTTCGCCTTCCTCAGGTTCTCGATGCCGTGGCGCGCGCTTTAACAGAAAAAATTGCCCAGTCCGACCAATTCACCATGACCGGCCCTGTCCCGCGCGTCTTCGATTTACACGCTGTCCCCGTTACCGATGGCTGTCTGTTGAGCCTGACCGACAAAACCGCCCTGGTTCACGCCGAACGTATGCGAGCCGATTTTGTCGCCAACGCCTCTCACGAACTTCGTTCGCCTTTAAGCGCCATTATCGGTTTTATTGAAACCCTGCAAGGCCCGGCAAAAAACGACATTTCAGCCCGTGAACGCTTTCTCTCAATTATGAGCCGCGAGGCCCGGCGCATGAACCGGTTGATCGACGACCTTTTGTCCTTATCAAGGGTCGAACTTGATGAACACGTACGGCCTCTCGATAGGGTCGACCTTCACCAAATCCTAGGCAGCGTGACCGACCTGCTGTCTGATCGGGCAGACGCCAAAGCCATTAAAATCGAGCTTTCTGACGCAGTGGTCACCCCTAAGATCGTTGGCGATCCGGACCAATTGTTTCAGGTTTTCCGTAACCTTGTCGAAAACGCCGTCAACTATTCGCCCAATGGATCGACGGTGAAAGTTAAAATCGACCCGACCACCACCTTATCAAACTCAAGAGAGCCCGGGATTGCCGTTCACATATCCGATCAGGGTGAAGGCATTGCCAAGCAACACCTCCCCCGCCTGACGGAGCGGTTTTACCGGGTTGACCCCGCCCGTGGCAAAACGGGCGGCGACGGTCCTGTTAGTACCGGCCTTGGCCTCGCGATCGTCAAACATATCGTCAATCGCCATCGCGGGCGGTTAATCATCGATAGTGAGATCGGCAACGGCTCAACATTTTCCATCATATTGCCGCTACGATGAGCAAAAAACTCTGAATATGTCACAAAAGTGTAACATATTTTTCATATAACAAGCGCGAAATTGAAATCCATACTGCCGCTAGGTTAGATACACCGCATGTATGAAAAATTCCTCAACAAAAATCTGAACAAGCTGGCACAGGTCAACGCTGCGATCGCCATAGTCAACAAGCCTTTCGCTCAAATTGATCGACCGGTTCTGCAGGCGATCATCGCCCATTTGTTCCTCTCCGCGTGGTCATCGCTGTGCCGTTGTTTAGGGCATAATTGCCGGTGCGTTTTTTACCGAGGGTTTTTTTCGACCCGTCGCCAACCAATTTTTCTTCACTGCAAAACAGGCTGTTCCTAATGTATTCACCCTCAAAAACGAGACGTAACAAAACCTTCACCTTGATGTCACAAATACGAAGCCGTTGATTTATAGGTTGCCGAAATGGCAGCTAAATACTGGTCAGAACGGTCTGACTTTAGGGCTGCGTAACGGTTTCAAACAACAGGAGATCTTAATGTTTTCAAAAACGATTATGACGTGTGCTTCTGCCGCTGTGATGGCCATGGCCTTCGCAGGGACCGCACAAGCCCGCGACCAGATTCGCATCGTTGGTTCGTCAACGGTATACCCTTTTGCGACAGTCGTCGCCGAGCAGTTTGGGAAAACCACCAAGTTTAAAACACCAATCATCGAAAGCACGGGTTCTGGCGGCGGTCTCAAGCTGTTCTGCGCCGGTGTTGGCACCGAACACCCTGACATCACCAATGCGTCACGCGCCATCAAAAAATCTGAAATCAAGCGGTGCAGCAAAAATGGTGTAACCGCCATCACCGAAATCAAAATCGGTTATGACGGCATTGTCATCGCCAATTCCAAATCTGCCCCGCTTGCCAAACTTTCCAAGAAGAATATCTTCCTGGCCCTGGCGAAAAATGTTCCCGATGGAAAAGGTGGTCTAAAACCCAATTTCTACAAAAAGTGGAATGACATTGATGCCTCCCTGCCGAACGTCAAAATCGAAGTCCTCGGCCCGCCGCCAACCTCTGGCACCCGCGATGCTTTTGTTGAGCTCGCGATGGAAGGTGGATGCAAAAAATTCCCGTTCATCAAAGCCATTAAAAAAGCTGACAAAAAGAAATACAAATCCATCTGTCATTCTATCCGCGAAGACGGTGCATTCATCGAAGCTGGCGAAAACGACGTGCTGATCGTTCGTAAGTTGGAAGCCAATCCTAAGGCGTTCGGAATTTTCGGGTTCAGCTTCCTTGATCAAAACGCCGACAAGGTACAGGGCAGTCTTGTTGACGGTCAGGCTCCGACGTTTGACAACATCGCGTCAGGCACCTATGGCGTGTCTCGCCCGCTGTTCTTCTACGTGAAGAATGCGCACGTTGGTTCTATTCCAGGTATCAAAGAATATCTGGCTGAGTTCACCAGCGAAAAATCTTGGGGTGACGAAGGTTATTTGAGCGACAAAGGCTTGATTCCAATGCCAGTCGCCGAGCGTAAGAAATACCACAGCGACGCGTTAACATTGAAAACCAACTTAAACATGTAAAACAATATACAGCCCGGATACGAGTGTTATCGTATCCGGGTTTTTTTGTTTTGAGCCCAACAAAGTCAAATCTAATGCCAGTGTCTGCTTTTTTTATCGTTTTGCTGATCGTCGCGTCTTCGAGTTTTTTCCTCGGACGGTACCGCGCCATCGCCAGCGTTGATGGCAATTCAAAACAACTTCATTCGCGCCCCAACTACTACGGATATTACGTCGCCCTATGGACGATTGTTCCAGCCCTCTTCATTGCCGGCCTATGGGGAGCCCTGGAAAATAATGTTACCGCGTCGATGGTTTTATCTCACCTTCCCGAAACCATACAAACAACTGACGCCGCGAAACGATCTTTGCTCAGTAATGATATTCGCAATCTGGCCCTCGGCCATATCGTCGGTCGCTCACCTGAAGCGTGGTTGATTGCCGCAGCTGAAAAATACAAAAGCATTCAGAACGTCGCCACGACGCTATTTTTCGCCCTGTTCGTGATCACCATGTCCGTCGGATTCAGTTGGTCATTTAAGCGTATCATGCCCTCGCTCCGCGCCCGCACGACCGTCGAAAATTTTGTCAAATTCCTATTATTGTTGTGTTCGGCAACGGCGATCTTGACGACAATCGGGATTGTCCTATCCCTGATATTTGAGTCTATCCGGTTCTTTGAAAAAATTCCGTTGACGGATTTCTTGTTTGGCCTGGAGTGGAGTCCACAAACGGCAATACGGGCGGATCAAGTCGGCAGCACCGGCCTGTTTGGCGTCGCGCCACTGTTTCTAGGCACCCTCTTCATTTCTTTCATTGCAATGTGTGTCGCCACTCCGGTCGGGCTGATGGCGGCCATTTACACCGCCGAATATGCACCTTCAAAAATTCGTGGCCTAATCAAGCCGATTCTCGAAATTCTGGCCGGAATCCCAACTGTCGTTTATGGTTTTTTTGCCGCCCTCACCGTTGCTCCTTTCTTTCGTGATGCGGGGGATGCGGTCGGGTTTAGCATTTCTTCAGAATCGGCATTGGTTGCAGGCGGTGTAATGGGCATCATGTTGATACCCTTTATCTCGTCCCTATCCGACGATATTATTCGCGCTGTCCCCGACTCCTTACGGGAAGGGTCTTATGGCTTAGGCGCAACCCAAACGGAAACCATACGGCAGGTCATTCTGCCAGCGGCATTGCCGGGTATTGTTGGCAGCTTGATTCTGGCGGCGTCCCGGGCAATCGGTGAAACGATGATCGTTGTCATGGCGGCGGGCCTCAGTGCCAATATGACCATCAATCCGTTGGAAGCCGTCACCACTGTCACCGTACAGATCGTCACCTTGCTGGTCGGTGATCAGGAATTCGACAGCGCCAAGACGTTGGCCGCATTCGCCCTTGGCCTATTGTTATTTTTTGTCACTCTGCTCCTCAACGTCATCGCACTTTGGGTAGTCAACCGATATCGAGAACAGTATGACTAAACACAGCAAGAGCAATTTACAAAAACGTTATGCTGCGGACAGGCGGTTCAGGATGTACGGCATCGCCGCTGTCACTGTTGCGCTGTCTTTCGTCGCCATCCTTTTTTTCACAATTATCTCGAATGGTTATTCCGCGTTTACGCAAACCATGATCAAGTTGGAGGTCAACCTGTCAGAGGACGAAATTGATCCGACAGGTGGTCGTGATGTCGCGGTACTTTCAGCCGCCAACTACCGAAAACTGGTTCGCCAGTCGTTGCGCAGTCACTTCCCAGATGTCAAAGGGCGGCGTGACAAACGCGAGCTGGCTAAAATGATCAGTTCGGGCGCCGACTTCGCGATCAGGGATGCCGTGTTGGCGGACCCGTCGATTATCGGTCAGCGCATGAACTTTATACTGGCGATGTCTGACGACATTGACCAGTTCCATAAGGGGGCGATTTCCGCGAAAAGCGCACAGTCTGACCGCCGCGTCAGTGATAAACAGATCGTCTGGTTCCAGCACTTGGTCGATCTTGGTTTGGTTGAGGGGAAATTCAACACGACATTTTTTACTGGCGGCGATTCACGTGAACCGGAACAGGCCGGAATTTTGGGCGCCGCCGTCGGCTCTTTATTAACCCTTCTGGTGACATTTGTTTTGTCCTTTCCGATTGGCATTGCCAGTGCCATTTATCTGGAAGAGTTCGCCCCGAAAAACCGACTGACCCAATTTATTGAAGTTAACATCAATAATCTGGCCGCCGTGCCATCTGTTGTTTTTGGTTTATTAGGGCTGGCGATCTTCTTGAACTTTTTTGGCTTGCCCCGTTCAGCCCCACTGGTCGGCGGCATGGTCCTTGCGCTGATGACCTTGCCGACCATCATCATCGCGGGGCGGGCATCATTGAAGTCTGTTCCACCATCCATTCGAGACGCCGCGCTGGGCATGGGAGCGTCGCGTATTCAGACGGTTACCCATCATGTCCTGCCGCTGGCCATGCCCGGCATACTAACCGGATCAATCATTGGCATGGCGCAAGCGCTGGGTGAAACCGCGCCATTATTAATGATTGGAATGGTCGCCTTTATCGTCGATATCCCAGGGGGTGTTACTGACCCTTCAACGGTATTGCCCGTCCAAATTTACCTGTGGGCCGACAGCCCGGAACGGGCCTTTGTCGAGCGCACATCGGCGGCAATCATTGTCTTGCTGGGCTTCCTATTCCTTATGAATGCCCTTGCGGTTATCTTGCGCAAAAAATTCGAAATTAAATGGTAAGGAAATATGAACGTGGATCATAACCAGTTCACCCCAGAACCCGATGTTACCGGATCGTCTGAGCACGGTGCAGCGACCAAGGTATCGGCGCGGGGGTTATCGGTGTATTATGACGATGCACAGGCCTTGTATGACGTCGACCTGGACATTGGCAAAAATCAAGTAACCGCGTTGATTGGCCCGTCAGGGTGTGGGAAATCAACATTTCTGCGATGCCTCAACCGAATGAACGACACCATTGATATCTGTCGGGTTACCGGTCAGGTCTGGCTCGACGATCAAGATGTCTATGACAAAAGCATCGATGTGGTTCACTTGCGCGCGCGAATTGGCATGGTGTTTCAAAAACCCAACCCCTTTCCAAAATCGATTTTTGACAACGTCGCCTATGGCCCAAAAATCCACGGACTTGCTGCTGATCGAATGGAAATGGAGCAGATTGTTTGTTCCAGCCTCAAGCGCGCAGGCCTTTGGGACGAAGTTAAAGACCGGCTGAACGCGCCGGCAACAGGCTTATCGGGCGGACAACAACAAAGGCTTTGTATCGCCCGGGCAATCGCAGTTGAGCCTGAGGTAATCCTGATGGACGAGCCCTGCTCAGCTTTGGATCCCATTGCGACGGCAAAAATTGAGGGCCTAATCGAAGAGCTGACGGAGAAATTCACAATCATTATCGTCACCCACTCGATGCAGCAGGCCGCTCGGGTATCTGAGCGAACCGCCTTTTTTCATATGGGGAAATTGGTTGAAGTTGGTGATACCGACCAGATTTTCACCATGCCTAAGGAAACCCGGACACAAGAGTACATCACGGGCCGTTTTGGCTAAGATTTAGAAAATAAGGCTGATGACATGACGACTGAACACATTGTTTCTTCATTTGATGAAGATTTAAAGCGACTGGATAACATCATCGCTGAGATGGGTGGGCTTGTCGAAACGCAACTGGCCGATGCAATTGATGCCATGGTGCGACGGGACAGCCAGCTCGCCAAACGGGTTATCGAAACGGATCGCCGCATCGACAAGCAGGAACGTGAAGCCGACGAGCTTGCCGTGCGCATGCTGGCGCTTCGCCAACCCATGGCAAATGATTTGCGTATCGTGATTACAGCGCTCAAGACCTCAGGCATTATCGAGCGGATTGGTGATTATGCAAAAAACATCGCCAAGCGCTCCGTTGCACTATCGCAAACATCCCCCATGGGCCCATCCAAAACGATTGCCCGGATGGGTGCGCAGGTCCAAACCATGATCAAGGATGTTCTCGACGCCTACGTTACCCGCGATGCCGAAAAGGCCGCAAATGTACGAGAGAGAGACAGCGAAATTGACCTTCTCCACACCAGCCTGTTCCGTGAAATTCTGACCTACATGATGGAGGACCCGCGCAATATTTCCTCCTGCACGCACCTTCTTTTTGTTGCTAAGAATATTGAACGCATCGGAGACCACGCCACCAACATTGCAGAAAACGTACATTTTCTGGTTCACGGGAATTCCCCTATGGAAAAACGCATTACCGACGATGGCTCAAGTTACACCGTTGTTGAACAGGGAGATCTAGAGCAATGAACACCCGCATCTTAATTGTTGAAGATGACCTCGCGCTTAGTGAATTGCTTTCATACAATCTGTCCAGCGCCGGGTATCAAACCTCAACAATCGATGACGGCGACGAGGCGATGGCTGCCGTTCTCGATGAAAACCCCGATCTGGTAATTCTTGACTGGATGCTGCCTAATTTGTCCGGCATCGAAATTTGCCGCCAGATCAGGGCCAACCCGGAAACCCGAAATCTTCCAGTCATCATGTTAACCGCCAAAGGCGAGGACCTGGATCGGGTGCGCGGCCTCAACACGGGGGCTGACGACTATATGGTTAAACCTTATTCTCCGGCAGAACTAATAGCCCGAATTCAGGCCCTATTGCGCCGCAGCAACCCGCAGGTTCATGCCGACATTCTCAACTTCGAAGACATCTCCATGAACCTTCAGGAGCACTGGATTACGAGAGGCGGGGAAGCCGTCAAACTGGGGCCAACGGAATACCGATTGCTACAGGTTTTCCTCGAGAAACCGGGTCGGGTTTATTCGCGCGAGCAATTACTCGACAAAGCCTGGGGTCGCGATATTTATGTCGAAAGCCGAACTGTTGACGTGCATATCCGTCGCCTTAGAAAGGCACTGAATGCCGGAAATCGAGAAAACTTGATCCGCACGGTTCGCTCAGCTGGCTATTCACTCGATTCTCGAATCAGAAGCATCTGATTTCGTCTCAAACCACTGACGAGAAAAACTTTGGTACTGAGTTGTTTCAATTAGGCTTTCCCGATCTTATCTGGTTATACTTCCACCCAGATAAGATATGATAAATCGTCGATACACCTACATCCGCATGTTAACACGGTTTCGCCGTGTATTGCGTAATGACCACCTGATCTTATCGGTATTGGGTATTTTAATTGGCTGCGCCACGGGCGGGGCGGTGATTGCGTTTCGCGAATTAATTCAGCTCACTCAATTTAGCCTGTTCAATTCTGACTCTGGCGGCCTTCTCCATGCGCTTTCCGGTCTGCCATGGTGGCAGATTGTCGCTGTACCGACAGTCATGGGGTTGGTTGTCGGGTTGGTGATTTATCATTTTCTCCCTGAACAACGCCCCCAGGGCGTTGCCGATGTTATCGAAGCCAACGCCCTACGTGGCGGACACATGTCATCTCGGGTTGGCCTCAAGGTGGCGATTGTCAGCGCCCTATCGATTGGCGGCGGCGCTTCGGTCGGACGAGAAGGTCCTGCGGTTCATTTGGGTGCCAGTCTGGGTGCTTGGATAGCGCGGCGACTGCATCTCAGTAATTCCCTAACCCGGACATTGATCGGTTGCGGGGTCGGGGCCGCCGTCTCTGCATCCTTCAACACCCCCATTGCCGGTGCCCTTTTCGCCAGTGAGGTCGTGGTTGGTCATTATGCTCTTAAGGCGTTTGCACCCGTCGTCATATCCAGTGTGGCTGCAACGGCTTTATCGCGGCAATATTTTGGTGATTTTCCGGCGTTCATTCTTGAAACCAACATTCTTACGTCGTTCTTGGAGTTTCCGGCGTTTGTCATGCTTGGCATCGTCTCCGGTGTGGCCGCGACGATTTTCATGCGGGCAACTTTCGCCGCCCAGGATATAGCGCAAAGCCTGCCTGTGCCCTCTTGGAGCCGCCCGATGATCGGGGGCTTTGCCGTCGGATTGATTGCCCTGGCGTTCCCACATGTGCTGGGCGTTGGCTACGGAACAACGGAAGCGGCACTGGCTACGCAGTTCACCTTAGCGCTGCTGATTGCCATCGGGCTTGCCAAAATTCTGGCGACAGCAATCAGCATCGGTTTTGGATTTGGCGGCGGTGTGTTTAGCCCGTCTCTGGTGATTGGCGCCATGGTCGGTGGGGCGTTTGGTATTCTGGCGACCCAGGTATCACCGACTTTATCGTCAGGGCCCGCCGCCTATACGATGATAGGTATGGGTGCCGTCGCCGCTGCGGTTCTTGGCGCGCCGATCTCAACCACATTGATCATTTTTGAAATGACCAGTAATTATGGTCTGACGTTAGGGGTCATGCTGGCCATCGTTGCAGCATCAGAAATCACCCACCATTTTTATGGTCGATCATTCTTTAACCAGCAACTCAGGCGTCGGGGCCTCGATGTAAAAGAAGGGTTTGAGACCGAAGTCATGCGATCTTGCCGTGTTTCCAGTGTCATCTCCCGCGATGCCGACACCATTAACCGCGACGCCTGTCTGCAGGACTTGCGCCTGGCCCTTCAACAATCACGCTGGGGCGAGCTGTTTGTCGTTAAACGAACCGGCGAATTATATGGGACCATCACTCTGGCCGACCTCAGCGACTCCGCTTTTGACCATGACGTCGACGACCTGATCAAAGCCGAAGATGTCACCCGTCTACACCCGCCGACATTGATACCCGGTGACGACTTGGAAACGGCACTTGCGCTAATGCGCGATGTTGGTGAGGAACATATCGCCGTCGTCGACAACCAAAATTCGATGATCTTCAGGGGCTGTGTCCATCAACGCGACCTTCTTGGTGCCTACAATCGGGCATTGCTGGAAACACGTCATGAGGAACATGGTGAATGATGTTCATATTGTATGCGACCGGCACTTTGCATGCCACCCTCACCGGTGAATGGTGGGACATAAATACAAATTTCATTTCCGAAAAACCGCTGAACTGCATCGCGTGATGGCACCGCCGGTCTGACATGCTATAAAATGCTCATGTCTGACCCATTTGACCTAATTGAAGCAGCCCCCACCCCAACGCCCATAAACCCCGCGACATCTGACGCGTACTTGGCCAGCCTAAATCAAACCCAAAGCGAAGCGGTACAGGCCGTCGAAGGCCCGGTTTTGGTTCTGGCTGGCGCGGGCACCGGCAAGACCCGTGTGCTGACCACCCGTATGGGGCATATCCTGATGCAAGGGAAAGCACGTCCTTGGGAAATTCTTGCCGTCACCTTCACCAATAAAGCCGCCAGAGAGATGAAAGACCGGGTTGCTGATCTGGTCAATCGGCCGGTCGAGGGTTGGTGGGTCGGAACCTTTCATGCCATTGGCGCGAGAATGCTGCGCAACCACGCAGAAGCTGCCGGCCTAAAAGCCAATTTCACCATCCTTGATACGGATGATCAGATCAGGCTGATCAAACAACTTGTTGATCTTCATGATTTGGATGACAAACGCTGGCCTCCACGGGCCATCGGCGGGGTCATTCAACGCTGGAAAGACCGCGGTTTAATGCCGGATAAGGTCACAGTGGCAGAAGGTGCCGATACGGCTGAAGGGCGTATCCTGTCGCTCTATACAGAATATCAAGCGCGGCTTCAGGTTCTCAACGCCGCTGATTTTGGAGACCTATTACTACTTTGCCTAAAGTTATTTAAAGAAAAACCTGAAATTCTCGCCGACTTTCAAAACAGATTCCGTTATATCCTGGTTGATGAATATCAAGATACCAATGTTGCCCAATATCTTTGGTTGCGGCTGTTGGCCCAGGGCCATCGCAATATCTGTTGCGTCGGTGATGATGATCAATCGATCTATTCATGGCGCGGCGCCGAAGTTGGCAACATCCTGCGCTTCGAAGAAGACTTCCCCGGCGCCAAAATTGTGCGGCTGGAACAGAACTACCGCTCCACACCGCATATCTTAGGCGCCGCCTCTGGCCTGATCGCCCACAACGAAGGACGGTTGGGCAAAACCCTGTGGACGGACATCAACGCAGGCGAAAAGGTGCGCATTCAAGGTGTTTGGGATGGCGAAGAGGAGGCCCGGGTTGTCGGCGATAAAATAGAACGCCTGCACGCCAACGGAAACGGCCTCAATCAAATTGCCATCCTCATCCGTGCCAGTTTTCAAACGCGAGAATTTGAGGAGCGTCTGATTACGCTCGGCATTCCTTACCGGGTCGTCGGCGGTGCACGATTTTATGAGCGTCAGGAAATCCGCGATGCTGTCGCCTACTTACGGGTTACGGTTCAACCCGACGACGATTTGGCGTTTGAGAGAATTGTCAACTTGCCCAAGCGTGGCATTGGTAAAGTCGCCATGCAGACCATCCATCACTATGCCCGTGCCGAAAGATTATCGTTGACCCGCGCCGTCATGCATTTGGTTGAGACCGACGAATTCAAGGCCAAGGTACGGAAAACGCTAACCGACCTAATGAACGATTTTGACCGTTGGCGGACGATGGTATCAACAACCGATCACGCCGAACTGACTGGCATTATTCTTGATGAAACCGGCTACACCGCCATGTTACGGGAAAGCAAAGCCCCGGAAGCGCCCGGGCGGCTGGACAACCTTAAGGAAATGGTGGTTGCCCTTGATGATTTCGAAAACCTTGGTGCATTTTTGGAACACGTCAGCTTGGTCATGGAGAATGAAGAATCAACGACTGAGGAAAAGGTCACGTTAATGACATTGCATGGGGCCAAGGGTCTGGAATTTGAGACGGTATTCCTCCCCGGGTGGGAAGAAGGCCTATTCCCGCACCAGCGGGCACTCGATGAAGGCGGTGTTGGCGGACTTGAGGAGGAACGTCGCCTTGCTTATGTCGGCATTACCCGCGCCAGACACCGTGCCCATATCATGTTTGCCGCCAATCGCCGAATTTACGGCAAATGGCAAAGCGCCTTTCCCTCCCGTTTCATCGACGAGCTACCGCCGGAACATGTCGACGTTGACGTTACCGACGGCATGCAAGGGTCACGCCGTCAGGGCTTTGCCAGTGGCGGTGCGGACAATGACTTCTTTTCATCCGCCCGCAACCAACGCCGGGCCAGCGGCACGCGCCTACAATTTGATGGCGACAGCTGGAAAACCGAAGAACGCTCCAGCCCATCAAGCCCCTATGCCATCGGCGAACGTATTTTTCATCAAAAATTTGGTTATGGGAAGGTTCTCACCATCGATGGCAACAAGCTCGAGATTGCATTTGAAAAAGCCGGGACCAAAAAAGTGGTCGACAGCTTTGTGGAATCGATATGAGGGCGCTAACTTTTGTTTGGCGGATTGAAATCAAGGTTCCCAGACAAACCCATCAGGCGTTTGAAGACCTGTTTTTGACGTTTTCTTCAGCCGTCACTGGTTTTGAGAATGAGGCAGACAACAGCTGGCGCATTGAAGGGTTCACCGACGCTGAACCGGACGAACAAAAGGTTATCCTCGGGCTCAAAAATTTAGCCGCAATCTTTGACATCGACGCCCCGGTTCCGCGTTTCGACCTGATGCCTCCAAAAGATTGGGGTGCGGAAAATTTTTCCGATTTCCCGCCTTTGAAGATCGGCCAGTTTTTCATTCATGGGTCCCATGTCAAAGAAAATCCACCTGCGGGATCGATTGCGCTTGGGTTGGATGCAGGTACGGCCTTCGGGTCAGGAGAACACGCGAGTACGGAGGGCTGTCTACGGTTGCTCTCCGATCTCAAACGCACTGAGAGGTTTTCACGTATTCTCGACATGGGGTGCGGGTCTGGTATCCTGTCTCTAGCGGCCGCAAAACTTTGGCGCGCCCCGATTATCGCCAGCGATATTGACGATGAAGCCACGCGCGTTTGCAAACTCAATGCCGATCAAAACGGCGTTGGCCGCCTTATTCGTGCGACCTGCGCAAGGGGATATGGATCGCCTATCGTACGAGACGGCGGCCCCTACGAACTGATCATATGCAACATTCTCGCCCGACCTCTAATGAGTATGGCGGGAGACCTAAATCGTCACCTGATTTCCGGCACCGGGTATGCTATAGTGTCAGGGTTACTGGAGCGTGATGGGAACCGTGTGTTATCCGCCCATCGCAGTTTTGGTATGCGTCTGGTCCGCCGCATCACGATCCGCGGTTGGCAGACCCTGCTTATAGCCAAACCATGAAAGGGATTTGGGACTGCCTTGGCATAGCCTGATTAACGGACTTGGCATTTTGATTGCCACCGGATATTCCGGTTTTGTAACGTCCGCAGAGCGCATTCCGTGGGCAGGTTATGGCGCTGTTATTGCCTATAGTAGTGGTTTTATTTTGCCGTTGATTGTCGAACACTGGCGTCTGGGCAACCGTTTCAATGAGATCGAGACGACCTTTCTAACAAATCGTCGGCGCGATATCGACCCGCCGCGTCAGGAAATCTTGCCGCCATCGCCACAACGTCCGCTGCCACATCGCCAAAAATCTTTAGCCCCGGCAATTATGGCCTGCACCCTCATCGCAACCGGCCTTATTTCATTAGATATCATTGAACTGATCATCAACATGCCCACAGCCGCCCCCCTCGACGGAACAATTTCGAACTTCTAGAGCAAAACCGGAGCGAATAGGTTCATTCGCGACCGTGGGTTTGCGGGGATATCAACTCGTTAGATCACTTTCGGTGATCCAAAAATCGCCGGAAGTGTTCTAATCAGTCCTCCGCCCTACAATTGTCACAAGGGTTTTCGGAGACCGGTTATTGAGCGTATTTAGCGCGATTCCCATTTTATGCCTATGCAAATTTTGTTTGCTACTGAGGGAAAAACCATTCCTTGTTTGCATCCTTGCGGCTCAGTATATTGCGCTGCAGCATTACAATCGGTGCAACGGGCTTATCGCTTTGAACAGAAGGATACAGGTGAATGGACCAGCAGAACAATTTCATGGACAAACTCCATGGTTATTATTTCGAAGACCTGGACGTCGGCATGTTCGACATTTATGCAAAAACCATCACCGACGCCGACATTATCACTTTTGCCGGTATTTCCGGTGACACCAACCCCGTTCACCTTAACGATGAATTTGCCAGCGAAACCATGTTCAAGGGCAGGATCGCTCACGGGATGTTGACGGCCAGCTTCATTTCCACGGTTATTGGCACCAAGTTACCTGGGCCGGGTTGCATCTACATCAGCCAGAATCTGCGCTTTAAGGCCCCAGTGCGGGCCGGCGATACGGTCAATGCTGTGTGCACTGTGGAAAAACTGATCCCGACAAAACATTTCATTGAATTGAAAACCATCTGTACGGTGAACGGTAAGACGGTGGTTGACGGCGACGCCACCATTTTGGTGCCAAGCCGGGAAAAATAATCGACGACCTGATTGGTCACCCCGTATTATCTGCCGATAACACCGCCTTTATCCTTGACCGAAACCGGACCCCCTGACAGGTTTCCCGGCTATGCATATTTATCGACATTACGAGACCCTTCCAGAAGAGGTCCGCAACGCCGCAATTGCCATCGGTAATTTTGATGGCGTGCACATCGGCCATACGGAAGTCATCAGGGAAGCAGGCTTGATTGCCCGTCAAAAGGGCCTGCCGTGGGCCGTGTTGACGTTTGAACCGCACCCACGATCTGTTTTTATGACCAATCAGCCACCTTTTCGCCTGACACCGTTTCGCGCCAAGGCGCATGCGCTGGAAGCGCTGGGCATCGACGCTATGATCGTTCAAAGGTTCAACCGAAGTTTTTCCGAACGACCGGCAGAAGATTTCGTTTTAGAAGTGCTGGTCAAGGGATTTGGTGCCCATCACATCGTCGCCGGGTACGATTTTGTCTTTGGTCACAAGCGCGGCGGCAATTGCGAATTGCTCTTGTCCATGGGACAACAACACGGATTTGGCTTTACGGCCGTTAGCGCCGTTGAAAGTCCGGACGGTAAGGTATATTCCTCCACCCGCGTTCGCGCATGTTTGGATGCCGGGGATGTAAAGGGGGCGGAACACGTTCTGGGCCGTCCCTATGCCATTGAAGGCCGGGTCGCTCCCGGCGAACAATTGGGACGGACGCTGGACTTTCCGACGGCCAATATCCATCTCGGCCAAGGGTTTCGGCCAAAGCGTGGAATTTACGCGGTACGGGTTGAGATATTTGATCACGCCCAGACCCAGGTCTTGGACGGAGTCGCCAATATCGGCAACCGCCCGACGGTCAATGGCGTCGGTGATTTGCTTGAGGTCTTTATTTTTGACTTTAATGAAGATCTCTATGGAAAAAGGTTAAGAGTGAGCCTGATTGAGTTCATCAGGCCAGAAGTGAAATTCGACGGACTAATTGAGTTGAAAGCCGAGATGGTTAAGGACGCCGAACAAGCGCGCCAAATTTTGAAAAACACACCTGTGAATGACATAAAGGCAGAACGATGAGCGTGGATTATAAGTCGACGGTAAATCTCCCAAAAACCGACTTCCCGATGAAGGCAGGCCTGCCCAAACGCGAACCTGATTTGTTGGCGCACTGGACCAAGATTGATCTTGAGGGGCAAATGCGGGCGCTTGCCAACGGGCGTGACAAATTTATTCTTCACGATGGCCCACCTTACGCAAATGGCAACCTGCATATCGGCCATGCGCTGAATAAGATCCTAAAAGACGTCATCAACCGGACCCAGCAGATGATGGGAAACGACGCCTATTATGTTCCGGGATGGGATTGCCACGGCCTGCCGATTGAATGGAAGATCGAAGAAAAGTACCGCAAGAAAAAGCAGGACAAAGACGATATTCCAGTGGTCGAGTTTCGTAAGGAATGCCGTGAATTTGCCCAAAGCTGGATTGAAATTCAACGTGAGGAATTCAAACGCCTCGGCATCATGGGTGACTGGGATCACCCCTATACAACCATGACCAACAAGGCCGAAGCCACCATCGCCCGTGAACTTGGAAAGTTTCTTATGGATGGGTCGCTTTACCGGGGCGCCAAACCGGTGATGTGGTCGCCGGTCGAAAAAACCGCGCTGGCCGAAGCTGAAGTAGAATATCACGACCATACCTCGACGACAATTTTTGTTCGTTTCCCGATCAAGTCATCCAAGGTCGATAAAACTGATGACGCGGCAATTGTGATTTGGACGACGACCCCGTGGACAATGCCCGGCAACCGAGCCGTCGCCTACGGCCCGACGATCAATTATGCGGTCATCGAGATTACAGACATTGCCGATAACAGCCTTGCTGTGGTTGGTGAAAAATTGATTATGGCAGAAGCCTTGATTGCCGATGTCAGCCAAAAATGCGGCATCGCTGGACATAAGATTATCCATCGTTTCAAAGGGATTGAGCTACAAGGAACGGTCTGCACCCACCCGCTAAATGGCAAGGGCTTTGACTATGATGTGCCCGCCTTAAGCGCCGATTACGCCACAACAGAAGAGGGCACCGGTATCGTTCATATCGCCCCAGGCCACGGCGTTGAGGATTGGGAACTGGGCGTCGCCAACGATATTGAAGTCCCACAAACCGTCGGCGAAGACGGCTGCTACTTCGACCACGTGCCGATTTTTGCAGGCATGCATGTCTATAAATGCGCAAGCGATGTGGTCAATGTATTGACCGAGGCAGGCGGCCTTTTAGGCAGCGGGAGTCTGGTCCACCGCTACCCTCACAGTTGGCGTTCAAAACAGCCGTTAATTTTTAGAAATACAGCGCAATGGTTCATTTCCATGGACAAAAACGATCTGCGTAAAAAGGCACTGAATGCGATTGAGGATACGCGTTTTGTTCCAGCCAGTGGACAAAAACGCTTGCGTGGTATGATCGAGGACCGCCCTGATTGGTGCGTTTCCCGCCAGCGCGCCTGGGGCGTGCCGATCACAGTGTTTGTCAACAAAGCGACCGGTGAGCCTTTGCGTGATCAGGCAGTGATGGACCGGGTCGTCGAAATTTTCCTGAAAGACGGATCTGACGCCTGGTTCGCCTCACCGGCTGAACGGTTTCTTGGTGAGGCCTATAACGTTGACGATTTTGAACAGGTGACCGATATTCTCGACGTCTGGTTCGATTCCGGTTGCACCCACGCCTTTGTTCTAGAAGGTGACGAATGGCCCGAGCTTAACTCACCGGCATCCCTTTACCTTGAGGGATCCGATCAACACCGGGGCTGGTTCCATTCATCTTTGCTGGAATCTTGTGGCACCCGTGGACGCGCACCTTATGGGGCCGTTCTGACCCACGGTTTTGTCATGGCCGGTGACGGTCAAAAGATGTCGAAATCCCTGAACAATCAAGTTTCCCCACAGCAAGTCACTGACCAGTTCGGTGCCGATATCCTGCGTCTGTGGGTGGTTGGCTCAGATTATTCTGAAGACCTCAGGATCGGTCCGGAAATCCTCAAACAGCAATCGGATGTTTACCGTCGCCTGCGCAATACGCTTCGCTTCATTCTCGGTAACCTGAATGAATTTGACGCAGATGAGCGCTTGGACGTATCCGAAATGCCGGAACTGGACCGCTGGGTTCTACATCGGCTATGGGAACTGGACCGGATGATCAGAAAGGCCTGTGACGATTATCAGTTCCACATGCTGTTTACTGAATTGCATACGTTCTGCACGGTTGACCTGTCGGCATTCTATTTGGATATTCGCAAAGACGCCCTCTATTGTGATCAATCCGTATCGATCCGCCGTCGGGCCGTGCGTACGGTCATGGATGAGCTGTTTAACTGCTTGACCGCATGGTTCGCGCCGTTCATCTGCTTTACGGCAGAGGAGGCCTGGTTGGCACGCCATGAAGGGTCTGAAGCTGAGGCCAGTGTGCACCTTCGCACCTTCCCGAAAATTCCAGCCGACTGGCGCGACGACGCCCTTGCTGAAAAATGGAAAGACATCAGAACCGTCCGCCGTGTGGTGACCGGCGCACTTGAAGTTGCACGGGCTGAAAAAAGCATTGGCTCCAGCTTGCAATCACGACCAATGGTATACACCACAAAGGAAAACCATGCCCTGTTTGACGGGCTGGATGCGGCCGAGCTGTTTATCACGTCGGGCGCAGAATTCTCCTCGGCCGCTGCCCCTGACGATGCCTTTACCCTGGACGACGTAGACGATATCGCGGTTGTGCCTGTTCTTTCAGGCGATACCAAATGTCTGCGGTGTTATCAATTTCCCGACGACATTGGGATTGACTCTGAACACGCAGACATTTGCGGGCGTTGTGCGGACGCGGTTCGCAGCCTTGCGCCTGAAGCCGCTTGAAGGCGCTTGGGGCTAAGGTGAAAGCCATGCCAAAAAATTTCATCAAGGGACTGGCGCTGGCGCTGGCGATCATCGGCCTGGATCAACTAAGTAAATGGTGGATCACCGATGTTGTCATGCAACCTCCCGACAACATTACCCTATTGCCGTTTTTCAACCTGGTTCTGGCCCACAACCGTGGCGTCAGTTTTGGCATGTTCGCCGCTGGTTCCGAGGCTGGAAAATGGTTTCTTGTTGGTGTTGCCGGTGTGATCACCCTTTTTCTCGTGAATTGGCTGTATAAAGCGACGTCCGGGCTCAGTATTCTTGCGCTTGGGCTGATCATTGGCGGTGCCGTCGGCAATGTGATCGACCGCATATTCATCGGTGCGGTTGTTGATTTTTTGGACTTCCACGCCTTTGGATATCATTGGCCCGCCTTCAACGTTGCCGATATCAGCATTTCCCTTGGCGCCGCAATTTTGATCTTTGAGTCCCTGTTCAGACACGAAAATTCGGCGTAAACTGTTGTCATGAATTAATTTCAGGCGTACCTTCCCGGCGTCTGGGCGAACCGAAGGCATTGACCGGTAGTATCGATCAACGGAATATGGGTTTTCAGGGTTTTGTAATCATGAAAAAAACTAGCGTTTTAGTGTCACTTCTAGCGGTCGCCACACTGACGACCGGCTGTGAGTCGGCCAGCAAGGCCTTTGGCAATAAAAAATCCGCGCCTGACGAATTTGTCGTCTATTCCCGCCCCCCTCTCAGCTTGCCACCAAATTATGGCCTTCGTCCGCCAAAACCCGGTTCTTCGCGCCCACAATTAATTCAGCAAAGCGACGTCGCTCGCGACGCAATTCTCGGTAAAAACAAAGCCAAGGCAAGAACTGGATCGACGCCGGGGCTTGAGGCGATGCTTCGGGATACGGGCGCGATTGCAGCCGATCCGGCAATCCGTGAGGCGATCAATCAGGAAACCTCAATTCTGGCCGAAGAAGACCAACAGTTTGTCAACAAGCTGATTTTCTGGGTTGATGATAAGGCCTATGAAGGCTCCGTCGTTGACCCTGAAAAAGAGGCCAAACGCCTACGGGAGGCAGAGGCTTTGGGGCAGTCGGTTACGGAGACGGAAACCGTCCACGTCAAACGCAAGAGAGCCAAAAAAGGCTTGCTCGATTTTTAGAACGGCTCTAGGCGAACTGCCTTTTCCCTGCCACAATCAACTCTTATATAAACTGTGATTTATAGATTGGCGTGAAGGAAAACCGATGATCGGGTCATTTCGTGCGACACTTGTCCTGACAGCACTACTTGTTTACTCACCAGCCTTGTCAGCAGGTGTTTTCAACCCAGAGACATTCACGCTCAAAAATGGCATGAAAGTCGTGGTCGTCGAAAATCACCGCGCTCCTGTCGTCACCCATATGGTCTGGTACCGGGTCGGGGCGGCGGATGAGGGGCTCGGCGAAACCGGAATTGCCCATTTCCTTGAACATTTGATGTTTAAAGGGACAAAAACGCTAAAACCCGGACAGTTTTCTGAAACCGTAGCACGCAATGGCGGTCAGGAAAACGCCTTCACCTCCAACGACTACACCGCCTACTATCAGACCATCGCCGTTGACCGCTTGCCGACGGTAATGAAAATGGAGGCGGACCGTATGACCAATCTGGTCATAACCGACAAAGAAGTTGAACCTGAACGCCAAGTGGTTCTCGAAGAACGCCGCGCTCGTATCGGCAACGACCCCGGCAGTGTTCTTAGTGAACAAGTGAACGCCTCATTGTTTCTCAATTATCCGTACCGCAATCCAGTGATTGGCTGGGAACACGACATCAAGGCGTTGGACATTAAACGCATCCTCGCCTTCTATAAACGGTGGTACGCGCCCAACAACGCCATTCTGGTGGTCGCCGGAGACATCACCATGGCGACGCTGAAACCGCTGGCCGAAAAATATTACAGCAGCATTCCCGCTCAGCCTCCGGTTTTACGCATGCGCGCCCAAGAACCCGAACAGAGATCCGCCCGTCGGGTAATCTTGAAAGACAAACGTGTGCGCCAGCCGTCATGGCAACGCAGCTATCTTGCGCCGTCGTTGTTATGGGGCAAGTCTGAAAATCACTATCCGCTGGAAATGCTGGCCGACCTGTTTGGCGGTGGGGCCAGCAGCCAACTTTACCGCTCTCTTGTTGTTGATAAAAAGCTCGCGGTATCGGCCGGGGCTTACTATAGCGGCAGCGGACGGGGACCAGGCCGCTTCACTGTCTATGCCAGCCCCAGGCCGGGCGTTGGCATGGAGAAATTGGAAGCCGCTATTGAAGCCGAAATCAGCCAATTTCTGAAAAACGGGGCCGATGCTAAAGATGTTCAACGGGCCATTGACCGTATGCAATCTGAGGCCATCTATGCCAGGGATTCGCTCTCAGGTGGGGCCCGGGCAATGGGGTCGGCGCTAGCGGCGGGATTGACCATTGATGACGTCGAATCGTGGCCTGATAAGATCGCCGGGGTTAGCGCGTCGGATGTGTTATCTGCGGCAAAGACCGTTTTCAACATCAACCACTCTGTCACCGGCCTGTTGTTGCCGGAACAGACGCCGTAAGGACTTTGCCATGACCCTCATTCGGCGATTTCTACTGCTATCGATCTTCACCGTTGTTACCGGCGGCCTCTTTATGGCGTCAAACCCCGCCTATGCCATCAAGGTCGAGACCGTCGTTAGTCCCGGCGGCATTAGTGCGTTGCTGGTTCGCGATACGAGCAATCCAATCATTACCGTCAGCTTCGCCTTTCGCGGCGGCAGCGCCCTCGACCCACTTGGCAAAGAAGGGCTTGCCAACATGGTCTCCAGCCTAATCGATGAAGGTGCAGGCGCGCTCGACAGTAAAACGTTTCAACAAACGCTAGAAGATCAAGCAATTCGACTCAGCTTTAATTCTTCTCGTGATACTTTCGGTGGACAACTGCAGACCCTGGTCAAAAACAAGAAAACCGCTTTCAACCTGCTTCAGCTGAGTTTGCAAAAACCACGTTTTGATACGGAACCGGTAGAGCGTATTCGTGCGCAGATATTGGTCGGTCTCAAACGAGACAAGGAAAACCCGCGTGCGATCGCCAGCCGCAAGATGTTCGAAACGCTTTATCCTGACCACCCCTACGGTCGACCATCAGGCGGCACCATAGACTCCGTCCGTGCTATCACCATCGCAGACATGAAAGCCTTTATGAACCGACGCATCAGTCGCAATAATTTGATCGTTGGTGTCGTCGGCGATATATCGAAAGAGGATTTGGCGGCACTGCTCGACAAGACGTTTACCGATCTGCCGGAAAAAAGCGCCGCGTGGCAATTGCCCGATACCCAGCCGGTCGTGCCGGGACGAACCGTCGTCATCGATAAGGCGGTTCCGCAAAGCGCAATTCTCTTTGCCGAAAAAGGCCTCAAACGGGAAGACCCCGACTATTACGCCGCCTTCGTCATGAATCATATTTTTGGCGCCGGGAGTTTCACCTCTCGCCTATATGGGGAAATTCGTGAAAAACGTGGCCTTGTCTATTCCGTCGGCACAAGTCTCTACCCCTTTGACGCCAGCGGCCTTATTTTTGGCAGCGCCGGTACGGCCAATGCCCGGGTCAATGAGACCTTGCACGTTCTGAAAACAGAATGGCAAAAGATGGCCGCAAACGGCGTCAGTGAAACAGAGCTTACGGATGCCAAAACATATTTAACGGGGTCGTTTCCGTTGCGGTTTTCATCGAGCGGGCGAATCGCCTCAATTCTGGTCGGCATGCAGCTGTCCAATCTAGGGGTCGATTACCTTGAAAAACGGAATGCCATCATCAATGACGTTTCTTTGAAGGATGTTAATCGTGTCGCCTCTAAGCTATTGATTTTTAATAATTTAGTTACGGTTATTGTCGGTCAGCCAAAAGGCGTAAGCAGCACAAACTAAGGTCTTATTGGCCGTCACTGGTTGCCGGGCGATGAACCTGATAATCTTCAGGCCATGAAAAATTTAACGTCCTGGACTGCCCTGAACGACCACCGTCGATCAATGAACAACGTTCATATGCGCGGTTTGTTCGACAATGACCCTTCGCGCTTTGAAAAATTTTCTCTGTCCTTAGATGAAATTCTTTTCGATTATTCTAAAAACCGCATCACCGAGAAAACACTCAACCTGCTGCTTGACCTCGCCCGTGCTCGTGATCTGGAAGGCCAGCGTGATGCCATGTTCACGGGCAAGGCGATCAATCTGACGGAACAGCGTGCGGTGTTGCATATGGCCCTTAGGGCCGGCCCAAAAAGTAAATATCAGACTGAGGAAGGCAACGTCGGCGCATCAGTTGACCGCGTCTTGATCCGTATGGGGCAATTGGTTGACGCGGTACACACCGGCAGCAAAACCGGGGCAACCGGCAAACGCCTTACGGATGTGATCAACATCGGCATCGGTGGTTCCCATCTCGGGCCGCAGATGGTGACCACGGCGCTCAGCCCCTACCACCACCCTGGGATCAGAGTTCATTTTGTCTCAAATGTCGATGCCTATGACCTGACTGAAACCCTGGCCGGACTTGATCCGGAAACGACCCTGTTCTTGATTGCCTCAAAAACCTTTACGACGCAAGAGACCATGACCAACGCTTATTCCGCCCGCGCCTGGGTCACGCAGGCCTTGGGTGATGACGCCGTGGCGGATCATTTCGTTGCGATCTCGACCAACACCGCCGCCGTCTCCGCCTTTGGCATTGATTGCTGCAACATGTTTGAGTTTTGGGACTGGGTCGGTGGGCGGCTATCGTTATGGTCTGCCGTTGGCTTGTCTATCGCCTTAGCCGTTGGCATGGAACATTTTTATGATCTGCTCAAGGGGGCTCGGCAGATGGACGTCCATTTCCAAACTGCCCCGCTTGAGCACAACATACCCGTCATCATGGGGTTGGTCGGGATTTGGAATGTTAATTTTCATGGCTTCGATACGCTGGCCGTCCTGCCCTATGACCAACGCCTTACCGACCTTCCCGCTTTCCTTCAACAACTTGATATGGAAAGCAATGGCAAAAGTGTTACCCGCCTGGGCGCGCCCGTTGATTGGGCCACGGGCCCCGTTGTATTTGGTGCGCCAGGGACCAATGGTCAACACGCTTTTTATCAATTACTGCATCAAAGCCCAAAGATAATCCCGGCCGATTTTATCGTTGTCGCCGAGCCCTGCCATGGATTAAGCGGTCATCATGAGCAATTGCTGGCCAATGCGTTGGCCCAGTCTGAAGCCCTGATGCAAGGACGCACGCTTGAAGAGGCCGACGGCAACCCACATCGCCAGTGCAGTGGTAACCGTCCCTCGAATACACTCCTGCTTCGTCAGCTGAGCCCGATCAATCTTGGGAAATTGATCGCTCTTTATGAACATAAGGTATTTGTCCAGGGTGCAATCTGGGATATCAATTCGTATGATCAATGGGGCGTCGAATTGGGCAAGGAACTGGCCAGCGATGTGCTTGCCATGATTGAATATGGTGATGATTACAGGACAGCGAATTCATCGACGGGTGGATTGTTGGGACAACTTGATACATGGCGGGAGGAGCTGTAATGCTGCGTCGCCTACCTGAAACACTGGTTAACCAAATTGCCGCTGGCGAGGTTGTTGAGCGCCCTGCGGCCGCGGCCAAAGAGCTGGTAGAAAACGCGGTGGATGCCGGGGCGACGCGCATTGATGTGGTCATCCATGACGGCGGGCAAAGCCTGATTTCGGTTGTCGATAACGGTCACGGTATGAGCCGTGATGACCTCACCCTATCGGTTGAACGCCATGCCACCTCAAAGCTTCCTGGCGACGACTTAATTCGCATCCAATTTCTTGGGTTTCGCGGCGAGGCACTTCCCTCAATCGGGGCAGTCAGTCGCTTGACGATTACGTCACGGCGTGACGGCGATGAAAATGCCTGGGCCATTGGTGTCGAAGGCGGCATCGTCAGTGCGCCGACACCCGCAGCTTTTTCCAAAGGAACGCAGGTTGAAGTGCGTGACCTGTTTTTTGCCACACCCGCCCGGTTGAAGTTTCTCAAATCCACCCGGGCCGAGCAGACCCACGTCACCGAGGCCATTAAGCGATTGGCCATGGCGCACCCGAAAATTGGCTTCACCCTATCTGATGCGAAGCGTAAAATACTTGATTTTCCGCCGGTAAATAATGGCCTGTTCGATGCCCGCCTTGACCGTTTATCTGCCGTTATGGGCCGCGAGTTTGCCGACAATGCGTTGTTGATTGAGGCTGAACGCGAGGGCATTCTATTAAGTGGATACGCGGGCTTGCCGACACTCAATCGAGGTAATGCCGCATTACAATTTTTGTTCGTCAACACCCGCCCGGTAGCTGATCGCATGCTTTATGGTGCCTTGCGTGGGGCCTACCGGGATTTTCTTGCGGCAAATCGCTATCCGCTGGTGGCATTGTTTATCGATTCTCCACCCGATCTGGTTGACGTCAACGTTCATCCAGCCAAAACCGAAGTCCGCTTTCAAGATCAAGGATTGGTACGCGGGCTTATTGTTGGGGCGATAAAACATGCTTTGGCCGATGCCGGGCACCGGGCGTCAACGACCGTATCGGAGGCAGCCCTTGGGGCCATGCATACAAGCGGACGGCCGTTGGCGGGCCGTGGTCAGTCCCACAGCGCGGCTTTTGTGACGGCCCGCACGCCCTCACACCTATCGGCCGGGCTGCGTGAACAAAATGCCCAATACCATGCCCCTCTCCCGTCACTGGACCAGGGTGTCTCGGCACAGGTTGATATGCAGGCGGCGGATCCCGTCGATCTGCAGCACCCCTTGGGTGCTGCCCGGGGGCAATTGCATGAAACCTATATCGTTTCGCAAACCCAGGACGGCATTGTCATCGTTGATCAACACGCCGCCCATGAACGACTGGTCGAAGAACGTATCAAAAATGATATGGCGCAACAGGGTGTCAAACGACAGGGCTTGTTGATCCCAGAAGTCGTTGAATTGGATGAAAACGCTTGTCATCGATTGATTTCAAGGGCCGATGAACTGGCCGAACTTGGGTTGGTGCTGGACGCCTTCGGCGAAGGGGCGGTGGTTGTGCGCGAGACCCCGGCGCTGTTGGGCGAGGTTGATGTCCACGGACTGCTCCGCGATCTTGCCGATGATTTGGCTGAATCCGATGATACACTGGCCTTACGTGATCGCATTGGCGACGTTTGTGCCACCATGGCCTGCCACGGCAGCGTCCGCGCCGGGCGACGGCTAAACGGCGATGAGATGAACGCGCTGCTGCGCGAAATGGAAGCAACGCCTCACTCTGGTCAATGTTCCCACGGACGACCGACCTATGTTGAATTGAAACTGGCCGATATTGAAAAACTGTTCGGCCGAAGGTAGTTGGCAATGCTTGGCGAGTGGATCACCCACCTGACCACACCATGCCCGCAGCCCTTTCGCAAGATGGGCTACCTCAGGGAATTGATCGCCATTGAGCAGCGTCATCGGCGATGCAAAGGACCTTGGGCACCGCATCTTGAGGCGTGTCACGCAGTGATCAAGGCCACCGCCGACAATTGCCCCGGCAAGGGAAAGGTTGTCGTTTTGGGGTCTGGATTATTATTGGACATCCCGCTTTCGTATTTAGCCGAAATTTTCGATGACGTTGTTCTCGTCGATATTTGCCATCTGCGGGCAACCGGCAATCAAACGCGAAACACTCCGAACGTGCGTCTTTTGACATCCGACATCAGCGGCGTTGTCCGACCGCTTGACCATTGGTTCATGGGGGATAAGACCGCGCCGTTACCCCTGCCGGAAATTGACCAAAGCTTAGTCGATGGTGCTGACTATGTAATTTCCGCAAATCTTCTGGCCCAGTTGCCGCTGACGCCATTGGCCTATCTCGGTCGTAACGCCCCAATGATCGACAGCCACACACAGGAAACTTTTGGCCGGGCGATTATCGATCATCATCTAAGCCTGTTGCAGTCCCTCGATTGTCCAGTGACGCTAATCAGCGAAACTCTGCGTCTGGTTAGCAATGGTCCGCAAACACTGGATAAGATCGACCCCTTATTCGGCGCGCCATTGTTATATGAGGGTGACGAATGGTGGTGGGATATTGCTCCCAGGCCGGAAATTGGCCGAAATTTTGACGTTCGGTTACGTATTCTAGGGATCGCCAACCTCGGGGATGCCGATCAGGCGCGGTATTGTAGAAACACCACTCTGGCTGCGCCGTAAGGTCTTTCATCAATGACGTCGAGAGCACGCGGCGATGCCAGGGGCTCTTTTTCCGCGACTTCAGCGACAATCACCGACCCCGGTCCGACCCAGCCTTTGTTGACCAGCGCCAATAAGGCCGGTTGGGTCAGACCACGTTCGTAGGGCGCATCAAGGAAAGCCAATTGGCACGGCGCCTTGGCCGCTAACGGGGGGGGACCCAGGCGTTGTATATCTATTTTCAGCAACGTCGTATTTCGCCATTCACCCAAGGTCGCGGCATTGGTTTTGGTGAGCGCCAGTGACGTGCGATCAGTATCAATAAATGTGACGTGCCCAGCGCCCCGAGACAACGCTTCCAGTCCCAATGCACCGGTACCACAGAACAGATCAACAACACTGACCCCGTCCATATCAAACCCGTCAATGGCGTGGGCAAGGATGTTGAAAACTGATTCGCGGGTGCGGTCCAAGGTCGGGCGCACATTGTGATCTGCTGGTGTTTTTAGGGCGCGCCCGCGGTGCCGACCACCAACCACCCTCATGCTCTCGGCTTCCTGTATCCTGGCCGTTCCGATTTGATTTGCAGGTTTTCGCGCAGAACCTTGGGTGGCATTTCGGCCACCCCACCACGCACCAAATTACCCAATTGAAAGGGGCCGTATGCGGTACGAATCAAGCGATTTACGCTCAACCCCAGGGCTTCCATAACACGCCGGATCTCGCGATTTTTACCTTCACGTAGGGTGACAGCGACCCAGGAATTATGGCCCGTCGTTTGTTCAAGGTGGGCCTCTATCGAGGCATAACGCATGCCGTCAATGGTAATCCCTTTTTTCAACCTTGCCAGCTTGTCCTCATCCACATGTCCGTGTACACGAACTCGGTATTTCCTCGTCCACCCCATTTCCGGCAGTTCCAGACGACGCGACAATTCGCCGTCATTGGTCAATAACAACAATCCTTCAGAGTTGAGATCAAGCCGACCAACGCTGAGCACACGCGGCATATCCTTAGGCAATCGCTCAAATACGGTGGCGCGGCCCTCCGGGTCCATATTGGTCGTCATCAGTCCGGGCGGTTTGTGATAGCGCCATAACCGTGTCGGCTCGGCATCGCCCACGGGTTTGCCATCAACCACCACCTGATCCGACGCGCTCACGGTTATCGCCGGGCTTTCAAGAACCTTGCCGTTCACCGATACACGGCCCGCCGTGATCCATCGTTCGGCTTCGCGCCGGGAACACAACCCGGCCCGCGCCAGCACCTTGGCGATGCGTTCACCCTTATTTTCGCTCATATCTTCACTGCCTTGATAGGTTGAGCGCCAATCTAGGCACAGGACCGGGCCAGAGCAAGCACGGGCGCATCCATGTGCGCACGCTGAGCGCTTGACCGCTGCCGTTGCGGCGGGCATTTTTCAGGGATGACCGATTATATGGAATTGGCGCTGGAGGAGGCTCGCCGGGCGGCAGAACGCGGCGAAGTGCCGGTCGGTGCGGTGCTCATCGATGCCCTTTCTGGTGCCGTCCTGGCACAAGACGGCAACCGCACCGAACAACATTCCGACCCGACGGCCCACGCCGAAATTCTGGTTATTCGCGACGCCGCCAAAACCCTTGCCAGCCCCCGCCTGGAAAACTGCGACCTCTACGTCACATTAGAACCCTGCCCGATGTGCGCGACCGCCATTTCCTTTGCCCGCATTCGCCGCCTGCATTTCGGCGCCTACGATGTTAAAAGCGGCGGCGTCGATCATGGGCCAAAGATTTTTGATCAGACAACATGCCACCACAAACCAGAGGTTATCGGCGGCCTTCGTGAGCAGGACGCGGCGGCGCTGCTGAAATCATTTTTTCAAGCGCGACGGTTAAGCAATTAAGTTCACTTTTGGTTATTATAACACAGCCCCATTCCGTCTACACGGGCGTACAGCACTGACCTATTAATCTCGCGACCTAGACGGGTAAGACTGGCCCGCACAGCATGCTCTAACCCCTCAATTATGCCCACTAATTTTGGCATGAAGCGGTTTTGTGTCTTCAAATCGCTGTTTTTGTTCGTCGCTGGCTGGACCTTGATGATTGGTTTTCCATTCATCATAAGTCATGCCGTAGACGATTTCGCGGGCGTCGTCGTAGCTGATGTCGATGTCGCGGTCTTTGGCTGCCGCCATATACCATTTTGACAGGCAGTTGCGGCAGAACCCGGACAGGTTCATCAGGTCGATATTTTGAACGTCCTTGCGTTTTTGCAGGTGTTTGATGAGGCCGCGAAAGGCGGCGGCTTCAAGTTCGAGGCGTGTCTGATCGTCCATGGGCTTATATCCGATATTTGTTTGCGATTACTTATATATGTTAACGCTTGGCCGCACGCCAACCGATATCCTTACGATGAAAGCTTTCCGGCCAATCGATTTTAGCAACCGCTTTGTACGCCTGTTTCTGGGCCGCTTTCACTGTGTTTGCCAGGGCGGTAACACCGAGAACCCGTCCGCCATTGGCCACTGTTTTCGCGTCTTCCATGATTGTCCCGGCGTGAAAGACACACACCCCGTCAAGCGCAGTGGCTTCATCTATGCCCTTTATCTCAGTTCCTTTTTTATAGAGCCCAGGGTACCCTTCGGCGGCCATGACAACACAAAGCGCGGCATCGTCATGCCATTCAAGATTGATCTCGCTCAACCGCCCTTGCGCCGCCGCCAACAGCATTTCAAGGGCATCTGATTTCAGACGCATCATCAGGACCTGACATTCCGGGTCACCAAAGCGGCAGTTATATTCGATCAGGCGTGGGCCTTCGTTGTTGATCATCAATCCGGCAAACAGAATACCCTTATAGGGGCGTCCGTCAGCGGCCATGCCTTTGATCGTCGGGTTGATGATTTTATCCATGATTTGATCGACCATGGCCTGATCGACCACGGGTGCTGGGGAATAAGCGCCCATTCCCCCCGTATTGGGGCCTTCGTCGCCATCGAGGGCGGCTTTGTGGTCTTGCGCCGCCGCCAGTGGAACCGCATGTTCGCCATCAACAATGGCAAAAAAGCTGGCTTCTTCGCCATCCATAAATTCTTCGATGACAACCTCAGCACCGGCGTTGCCAAAGGCCTCTTCGATCATGATGTGATCAATCGCCGCATAGGCTTCGTTTTCATTGCGACACAGAATGACACCTTTGCCCGCCGCCAGACCATCAGCTTTAACGACAATAGGGGCACCGTGGACACGGATATATTCTTTTGCCGCATCGGGTTCGTCAAACCGTGCATACTCCGCCGTCGGAATATAATATTTGGCGCAAAGGTCTTTCATAAGCCCCTTCGACCCTTCAATTTCCGCCGCCGACGCACCGGGACCAAACGCGTTGATGCCTTCGGCGGCCAGTAGATCTGCCAAACCGGCCACCAGTGGCGCTTCTGGCCCGATCACCACAAGATCGACGGCTTCAGCTTTTGCCAGTTCGACGATACCACTAATGTCTTCCGCCGCGACATCGATGCAGCGGGCGATCTTAGCGATTCCGGCATTTCCTGGTGCACAGAGCAGTTCCGTACACATCGGTGATTTATCAATCGCCCAGCACAACGCGTGTTCCCGACCGCCGGACCCAATCATCAATACCTTCATGGAACTCTCCGCTGTAACTGTATTGGGGCTTGTTTCAACCCCCTAAAATGTATCATACATTGTGCAATCATGATGAACGATCCGTCCAGCGCAAATCCTCCCACCAATGTACCAGTTTTTTCCGTTGGGGAAATATCCACGGCGCTTAAAATTACTGTTGAGCAAACCTTCGACCGGGTGCGCGTGCGCGGCGAAATATCGGGTTTTAAACGTCCGGGCTCCGGCCATTTGTATTTCACCCTGAAAGACGATGTCGCTGTTCTTGACAGCGTGTGCTGGAAGGGCACAGCCGCCCGGTTAAGTGTACAGCCCGAAGACGGCATGGAGGTCATTGCCACCGGACGCCTGACCACCTACGGCGCACGGTCAAAATATCAGATGGTCGTCGAGACTATGGAGCTGGCGGGCGAAGGCGCGCTGCTGAAAATGCTCGATGCACGGCGGAAAAAATTGGCGGAAGAAGGCCTGTTCGATGAAGACAGGAAACAGGCGCTACCCTATCTTCCGGAAACCATCGGCGTCATCACCTCACCAACCGGTGCCGTTATTCGAGATATTCTACACCGTCTGGATGATCGTTTCGGTCGGCGGGTTTTGCTTTGGCCGGTGCTGGTTCAGGGTGACCGTGCTGCCGATCAAATTGCCGCCGCCATCACCGGCTTCAACGCCCTGCCCGCATCAGGGCAAACACCGCGTCCCGACCTGATCATCGTCGCCCGTGGTGGTGGCAGCTTGGAGGACCTTTGGGCGTTCAATGAAGAGAGCGTTGTCCGGGCAGCGGCAAATTCGGCAATTCCCCTGATTTCCGCTGTCGGTCATGAAACCGACACCACCCTGATCGACTTTGCCTCAGACCGCCGCGCCCCGACCCCGACGGCGGCGGCCGAAATCGCTGTCCCCGTACGCAGTGCCTTGGTTGCCGAGGTCATGGACGATGGCACGCGCATGCTCAACGCCATCAACCGACGTCTCAATGAAAACCGTCTTCACTTGCAAGGGGCATCGCGCGGACTGCCCAATTTGACGCGGCTGCTTGGCGAGTCAACCCAACGCTTGGATGACTGGAGTGAACGCTTGGGCAATGCATTGACGTCCTGTGTAGCAGCCAAACGCGCCGGACTGAATGGTTCCAGCGGACAATTGCGTAAACCCGATCATCTCGTTCGGCGGGCTCATGACCGCCTAAACTCTGAGACCCGAACCCTTGAGGCGTCCGGGCGGGCGTTATTGAAGGAAAAAAAATCCGAGCTGGCGCGTCTGTCAGGCCTACTCGACAGCTATTCCTATTCACGGGTTCTGGACCGTGGGTTTGCCCTGGTCCGCGATGCCAACGACACCCCCGTCCTGTCCGCCGAACAGATTTCCGCCGGGGATCAAGTAAAGGTGACGTTTCGCGATGGTAACCGCCACATGTTGGTAACCGGTGGCAAGGATCAAAAAATGAAACCAAAACCGCGCAAAACAAAAGCCAATACGCCGGAAAATGATCAAGGACGTTTATTGTGAAAAAACAAATTTGTGGCGGCGTGCTGGCGATTATTCTTTTGCTGCCCTCGACGGTGCTCTTGGCGCAAAACAACCTGAGTTTCGAGGGGCACTTCGTCCAAGGTGGGTTAGTGGTCGGACAGACCCTACCTGGATCAAAAGTAACCCATGACAAGCGAGACGTTCGGGTTTCCGACAGCGGCGTTTTTGTTCTCGCCTTTGACCGCGATGCGCCCGGCGAGGACCAAGTGGCTGTTCAGTTGCCTGACGGCCAAAAAATCATCCAAACCATGTCCGTGCGCAAACAGACCTATAAAACAACGCGCATTAACGGGCTGCCAAAACGCAAGGTCACGCCGAAAGAAGAAGATCTGAAACGCATTCGTGCTGACAATGCCAAGATCGCCCAAGTTCGCCGCCTCGATTCGCCAAGCACAGCCTTTCTTTCTGGTTTCATTTGGCCGGTCAAAGGCCGAATTTCCGGGGTGTTTGGCTCTCAACGCGTCCTCAACGGCAAACCACGTCGGCCCCACAATGGCGTCGATATCGCGGCCCCGAAAGGGACACCCGTTCTCGCCACGGCAGATGGCGTTGTTGCGTTGGTGCACCAAGACATGTTTTTATCTGGCAAAACCGTCATGATTGATCATGGGCACGGCCTGTCGTCGGTTTATATCCACATGAATAAGATCACCGTCAAACAAGGTGCTCACGTTCGTCAGGGCCAGCAGATTGGCCGGGTCGGCGTGACTGGCCGTACGACCGGCCCCCATCTGCATTGGGGGATTAACCTTTTTAAAATGCCGATTGATCCGAAAATTGCGGTTGTCGGGGAAAAGACTATTTCCCGGACGGATTAATCCGACCAGCGATTGTGCAACCACAGCCATTGTTCAGGATAGGCCAGAACCCAGGTCTCGATCTTCGCATTGATCTGGCCCATTAAGGCCACCACGTCTTGTTGCCGATCGCCGCTGACGTGAATATCCAACGGCGGCTCAACGACGATGCGAAATTTGGCCCCCCCCAACCGCTCAATATGGATCGGCACCACCGGGCACTCAAAACGGAGCGCCAATTCGGCGATTGCCGGGGCGGTCATGGCCGGGCGTCCAAAAAATGGCACGGGAATACCATCGTTCATTTTTTGATCCAATAACACACCCAGGTGCTGGCCCTGACGAAGCGATTTCAACAGCATGCGGGCCCCCGACGCGCCCTTTGGAATCAATGCGCCGTCGGTTGCCGCACGCCCCTGTCGATACAACCATTCGACCAGCCGGTTGTTCGCCGCCCGGTAAACCCGGTCAATCGGCAACCCACGTTGGCTACCGCATAAGGGAACAAGTTCCCAATTGCCAATATGGGCCGACACGAAAATACCCGGTTTGCCATCGTCACGAAGCTGTTCGATATATTCTGTGCCGACGACCTCGACCGGACCGTCCTGTTGGTAAACATTAATCCGTCCAAGATGCGGGTACTCGCCCGCCAACCGACCCAAATTGTCCCACATTCCGGTCACCAGCTTGGCGATCTCAGCATCCGTTTTTTCAGGAAATACGCGGGCAATATTTCGGTAGGCCCGTTTGTTCACCGATAGTTTCGGACCAACGGTGCGTCCTATCCAGCCGCCAATCGCTGATGCAGCGTGCAATGGCAATAAGCGAAACCCCCAGAAAAAGATAAACGCGCCAAGGGCTTGCAAGGGGTGATGGATATAGCGGGTGGCAAACGACATGGTGATGCGCCTAAAGCAGCCGATCCAAAAGAGAATTCAGAGCCGCTTCGTCGTCCCATTCGAGGGTAATTGTCAAGGCTTCGATGCCGTCACGCTGGTCGTCGGCAATGCGAACCAGGTCTTTTTCCGTCGTCACCAGAAGGCTCTGCATCTCTTTGGCCATCGCCTTGACGCTGTTCAATGCCGCCGCCGTATAAGGATGATGGTCGGGGAAAGATCGGGTTGAGACAACATCACAGCCCGCGTCGAGGAGGGTTCGATAGAACTTTTCCGGCTGGGCGATCCCGGCGAAGGCGGTAATTCTTTTGCCTGCCATTTGTTTAATCTCTGGCCCCGGCATGACGCGGGCATGCAACAGCGGCAGGTCAGGGAACGCGGTTGAGACGCGATCAACGAGCCCGCGCTCTTCCGCACCGATGAAAACAACCGCGCTCGCCCGGGACAGCGCGCTGTCTGGGTGCTCTCGTAGAGGCCCTGCCGGGATCAGGTGTCCGTTGCCAAAACCATACTGACCATCAATAATCAGCAATGAAGCCGCCTTGACCAGCGAGGGGTTCTGGAAACCGTCATCCATAACAATCACATCGGCACCTTGACTGGCGGCTTTGGCCCCGGCAACCCGGTCGCGCGAAACCCAGGTCGGTGCCCGACGGCATAACAGCAGCGGCTCATCACCAACCTGATCGGCCTTATCCGTTTGACCGTTGACGTGGTGTGGCCCTTTTTTTGCGCCGCCATAACCACGGCTAAGCAAGGACACCCGCTTTCCTTTAGCGATGAGACGTGCCGTAAGGTCAAGCACCACGGGGGTTTTTCCCGCGCCGCCGACGACGGCGTTACCAATGCAAATCACCGGCACGGATGGCCGCCACGGCGTTACTTTTGATTGGCGCCAGGATGCCGCCCTGCCATAAGCCCACGCCAACGGTGAAAGAACGCTGGCCAACAATCCACCCTGCCCGGTTCGCCAGAACTCAGGAGCCTTCATGATCGGCCTCCGCCTGATCGAGATAGGGCGCCAGTTCCTGCACGACGGCGTCCAACACTCCAACCTCATTCTCGGCAAATTTTTTCGCCCGCGACGCCAGCCCGGACAATTCGCCGGGATCATGGTGGATACGCTTGAGTTCGGCGACCAAGTGTTTGCCGTCAACAACCGGCACCAGCGCGCGTTCCGACGTCATGCGCTCAACAATTTCGGTGAAATTCCACATATGAGGGCCGTGAAAAATCGCGCACTCCAGACGGGCCGCTTCGAGTGGGTTTTGACCACCGTGATTGACAAGCGACTTGCCGATAAACACCAAACGACCAAGACGATAAAACAGCCCGAGCTCGCCCATGGTGTCGGCGATGTAGACATTCGTATCTGGCCCAACATTTTGAGCGTCAGAGCGCATCGCCGTCGTCGCACCGAGCCGGGAAAGCATGTTTTGGATATCTGCACCGCGATCAGGGTGGCGCGGCACGATAATGGTGAGAAGGTTCGGGATATCCTGAACAAGATCGCGGTGAACTTGCCAAAGAATTTCTTCCTCGCCGGGGTGAGTGCTGGCGGCAAGAAAAACAACCCGGTCACGTAAACTGGCGTGAAGCGATGTTAGCGCGTCATCATTCACCGGTAGCGGTGGCACCGAAAACTTTAGATTGCCGACTGTGTGGACCAAGGGTGCCCCCATGTCCCGCAACCGCTCAACATCAATGCTGGTCTGACCAAGACACAAAGAAAACCCTGACAGCAGTTTCCTGATGACCCAGGGGAAACGCTTCCAGCCGCGAAATGCTTTAGGGGATACCCGGCCATTGATCAGCACCAACGGAATCTTTCGCCGAGCCGGTTCCATGACCAGATTGGGCCAGAACTCCGACTCCGCCCAAAGCACCAGATCCGGCTTCCAGTGATCAAAAAACCGCCGCACATAAGATGGGCGGTCAACAGGAATAAATTGGTGAATGACGCCGCTTGGCATGCGTGTTGCCATCAGTTTTGCCGACGTTACCGTTCCCGTGGTGATCAAAATGTTGAGCCTCGGACGATCCGATTGCAAGCGCTCGATCAGCGGCAACAAGGACAGAGATTCACCAACGCTTGCAGCGTGAAACCAAACCAGCGTGCCATCCGGGCGGGGAATACCGGCGTAGCCTAACCGTTCATTAAACCGCGCAGGGTCTTCCTTACCGCGCTTCAGGCGGCGGTTTAAAAAAACCCGAATGACCGGTCCGCCCAGTGTACCAATGGCGCGATAGAGGGGGAAAATCATTGCCCAATCACCGGCCAACTCCGTTCAACAGGGCCGGTTCAATGGGGTCGCGGCCAACACGCTGATCGGCGATTTTGGTCAGGCTGTTCAAGCTACGCTCAACGTCAGTGCGGGTCCGTTCAAGATTGTCACGATCGACGTAAATCGGTTCACCCCATATAAATACGCCGCGCCCAAACGGCCAAGCCACAAGAAATCGATCCCAGCTCCGTAGATTTTTACCCCGGCTAACGGCGTAACTGACCGGAATAATGGGAACATTGGCAAGCCGCGCGATAACAACCGCGCCTTCGGAAGACCGCATGCGCGGGCCACGCGGGCCGTCCGGGGTCAGGCCAACATATTTGCCCGCCTTCAACGTCTTGACCAACGCACGAATGGCCCTGGCCCCGCCCTTTCCAGTTGATCCAACCACGGTCTCGACACCAAAATAAGAAATTGCCTTAGCAATCAACCGCCCGTCCTGGTGGTTGGAAATCAGCATGGTGATCGGTACATTTTTGGGCCAACTATGAATCATTAACATGATCCGTCCATGCCAAAAACAAAGGACAAAAGGTTTTCCCTCTGCCCAAAATTTCTGGGGAATTTCGCCACCGATGGTCTGCCAGCGGTTGCACCTATAAACCAGTCGAATCAGCACTGCCGCTAACCAGCAAATGATCGCGTGAACAGTCCCGGATTTCAGCATCCGCTTCACAAACTTCATCTGCCGTCATCCCTCTCCAGCATTTACCGACGCGTTCAACCGTTCGGCACGTTCATGATTGAACTGGAGTCGATACAAGTTTTTATAGGCACCGCCTTTGGCCAGAAGGTTCTCATGGGAGCCATGTTCAATGACGTGACCTTTATCGATCACATAAATATTGTCCGCATCGACGACCGTTGACAGGCGGTGGGCAATCACCAATGTGGTTCGCCCTGTCATCAGTTTACCCAGCGCCGCTTGAACGTGACGCTCGGATTCCGTATCGAGCGCCGATGTGGCTTCGTCAAGCAGCAGGATCGGCGCATTCTTCAACATGGCGCGGGCAATCGCCAAACGCTGGCGCTGACCACCCGATAGGCGAACTCCCTGTTCGCCAACCATTGTGTCGTAACCATCAGGCAGGCCCATGATAAAGTCATGGGCGGCGGCATTTCGCGCCGCATCACAAATTTCCTCGTCCGTCGCGCCACTGCGGCCATAGGCAATATTGGCGCGGACCGTGTCGTCAAACAGGGTGACCTCCTGGCTGACCAAGGCAACATTGGCGAACAACGATTCCAAAGTCACGTCACGGACATCAATGCCATCGATTTCGACAGCCCCTTGGTCGATATCGTAAAATCGCGGAATCAAGTTGAGGATCGTCGATTTGCCGCCACCAGACGTACCCACCAAGGCGACGGTTTTTCCGGCAGGAACGTCAATCGATAAATGGGTTAACGCTTGAACGTCATCGCCGTAGGAGAACGTGACGTCCTTAAGGCTGATTTGGCCGGAAACGTCCTTTAGGACGGTGGCCTGATCCTTATCTTGAATTGCCGATTGCCGGTCGATAATCGCAAAAACACGTTGCGCACTGGCCAACCCCTGCTGGATGGATGAATTCAGATTTGCCAGCCGTTTCATTGGTTCATAAGCCATCAACAAAGCGGTAATAAAAGAGAAGAACGCGCCCGCCGTGGTCACCCCGTCGATCACCCGTCCGCCGCCGTAAATAATAACGACAAAGATCGCCACCCCGCCCAGTGTTTCCATAATCGGACGGGACAGCTCCTTGGTCCGCACGGCTTTCATGTTGAGGCGACGAATACGCTCAACAGCACCCGCGACCCGCCGCGATTCATAGGCCTCCATTCCATAAGCCTTGACGATGCGAATGCCTTGAAACGTTTGGTTAAGCACGGTCATAAGCAAACCCGACTGCTCTTGCGTATTGGCGGTCACCTTGCGCATGCGCCTGCCAATGCGGACAATCGGTAAAATTGCCACTGGAAACACAAAAAACGACACAGCAGCCAGTTGCCAGTCCTGATAAAACATGACCCCGACCAGACCAACCAACGACATCAAGTCCCGGCCTATTCCAGTCAGGCCATTAGACACAGCAACTTTCATCTCATGGACATCAAGGCTAAAGCGCGAAATTAAGGTCCCTGTCGGATTGTCGTGAAAAAACGAGATATCCATTTCCGTCAAATGGCCGAACATCTTGTTTTGGGTATCGGCGATGATCTTGAGACCAACAAAATTCATCAGCATCGATTGCCCGTAATTGGCAGCGCCCTTGCACAAAAAGGTCGCAATAACAATCAGGCCGACGGGCCACAGCATGGAGTCGTTTTTGGTGACGAAGACTTCATCAACAATCGGGCGCATCATGTAGGCCGAAAACGCATTGGCCGCAGCCATCACAACCATGCAAACAACCGCCAACCCGATCCAGCCCACGTATCCGTGGATATTTTCGCGCCATAAACGGCCCATCAAATAGGTCGTTGATTTCGGCGCACCCGCCGTCGATTCCATTAATTGTGACAAGGGCTGATTACCTGTTGTTTTCGGCGGGTAACCTAACACGCAGGGACCGCGTTACCAATGTTTCCAGACTAATTCTTGGCGCCACTTATGCGGATGTTCCAGCGACGGTCAAACCGTCAACCCTGACCGTCGGTGCATTGGTGCCAAATTTGAACTGCAAATCGTCGGCGGCGGTCATGTTCATAAACATCTGCTTGAGGTTTCCGGCAATCGTCAGTTCGCTGACCGCAAAGGCAATTTCGCCGTTTTCTATCCAAAACCCACCGGCGCCACGGCTATAGTCACCGGTTACGCCATTGATGCCCATGCCGATCAGTTCGGTCACATACAATCCACTCTTAATATCACCAATCAGTGCGTCACGGCTGATCGATCCTGGTGCGAGATGGACATTTGTCGCCGATGGCGAGGGTGCCGACGACGTTCCCCGCGACGCGTTTCCAGTGGTTTCGAGCCCCAATTGCCGAGCCGAGCGCAGATCGAGGATCCAGCTCTGAAGGATGCCGTCGTCGATGATGTTATGCGTCTGCGTGGCAACCCCCTCCGCATCGAACGCTTTTGAATTTAGACCCCGTTGGCGCAAGGGGTCATCAACAACGACCGTGCCCTCGGCAAAAATCCGTTTGCCCATCTTATCCTTTAAAAATGTCGTGCCACGGGCAACGGACACCCCATTGATGGCGCCTATCAAATGGCGCACCAATGAATTGGATACACGTGGGTCAAAAATAACCGGAACCTGCGACGTCTCCATTTTTTTTGGGTTCAGACGGCGAACTGCTTTTTCACCCGCCGAGCGTCCCAGTTCTGCGGCATCGGGCAAATCTTCAGCGTGCACGCAAACGGCGTAGTCGTAATCACGTTCCATTTCCGTGCCTTCACCGGCCAAAACGGAAACACTTAACGAGTGGCTGGACCCGGCGCGGGTCGCACAAAACCCGTTACTTGCCGCCAGAGCGACAAAATTGCACCCCCAGCTGGCTTCCGCCCCTTCTGAATTGCTCACCCCTTTTATACTGCGTGCGGCGTCTTCAGCTTCGCCAGCGCGCTGCTCCAGCACATCGCCACTTGGCTCAACCGGATCGCAACCATCGAGATCAGGGACGTCTTGGGCCAATAGATCTTCTGGTGCCAACCCGCAGAAAGGGTCTTCGGGGACTACTCGGGCCATGGCGACAGCCCGTTCGACCAAGTTGTTCATGGCATCATCGGAAAAGTCTGATGTCGAAACCATCGCCTGACGCTGGCCGACAAAAACCCTAAGCCCGAGATCATAACCTTCGGAACGTGACAACATTTCCGGCGCGCCCTTGCGACACGCCATCGACAGCGATGTGCCTTCAACATATATGGAATCAGCCGCATCCGCCCCCGCCTTGAGCGCCTTTTCAATAAGTCCATTTACCCGGTCCAAGCTTTGCGTTTCGACACTCATGCTGGCTCACCTGACAACAAAGATAGCCCGGCACGCGTCGAAAAATTCTGGTCAGGTGATTGAGACATAAGTGGAAATTTCCCAGTGACGATTGAAGGTAAATTCAAATAAAGGTGAGACGTGGTTTCAATACGGAGAAAAGACTCTATATTTCTTGCAACTTGATAGGATTGCAGGAACCTTACAAATCTTATTTCGCTCATTTTCCAACATTTTGACAGAATTACAATGGCCGCTAACACCGCAATTCAGAAAAACCTTACCAAAACGACCACCCGCCAGCACCTCGATTCCGCAGTTGTTCGCTTTGCCGGCGATTCCGGTGACGGTATGCAGATTACCGGCGGTCAATTTACCCTGGCAACCGCTCTTTCCGGCAAAAACTTAGCAACCTTCCCGGATTTCCCGGCTGAGATCCGCGCCCCCGCCGGAACGACATTTGGTGTTTCCTCATTCCAAATTAATTTTGGAACCAAGACGATCAAAACTTCTGGGGATGAATTTGATGTTTTGGTTGCCATGAACCCGGCGGCCCTGCGGGTCGAAATTAAGGACTTAAAAATCGGCGGCATTGTTATCGTTGATATCGGTGCCTTCAGTAAACGCAATCTGCGCAAGGCCGGATTTGAAACCGACCCACTTGAAAGCACGTTTCTTGGTCGCTATCGGGTGATCAAGCTTGATATCTCGCAGTTAACGCTGGACGCCGTAGCTGACCTTGGTCTGTCCAAGAAGGAAGCCTTGCGCTGCAAGAATTTTTGGACATTGGGTTACGTCTTTTGGATGTTCGGCCAAAAACGGCAAACCACCCAAGATTGGCTGCACAGTAAATTTGCCACCCGGGAAGACATCGCCAATGCCAATATTGCGGCCCTCAACGCCGGCCATGCCCTGGCCGAAACATCAGAGGTCCTTGATGGCTTTCAGGGCTATGCGATTGCCAAGGCCCACAACATCGAGCCCGGATTGTACCGCACTGTCACCGGTGGCGAGGCCCTGTCATGGGGATTGGCGGCGGGGGCCAGACTGGCCGACCTTAAAATGGTCTTCTGCTCCTACCCGATCACGCCCGCATCGCCGATTTTACATGCCTTATCCAACATGAGCGAACACAACGTCGTCACCTTTCAAGCTGAAGACGAAATCGCTGCCGCCTGTGCCGCGATTGGTGCCTCTTACGGCGGTTCCCTGGGTGTCACGTCAAGCTCAGGGCCCGGTGTGGCCCTGAAGGGCGAAGCCATCGGGTTAGCGATTAGCACGGAACTCCCTCTGGTCATCGTCAATACCCAACGGGCCGGACCGTCAACCGGTCTGCCGACAAAAACCGAACAATCCGACCTGTTCCAATCGGTATTTGGGCGCAACGGCGATGCACCATTGGTGGTGATTGCGGCGCGGTCTCCGGCGGATTGTTTTGATGCGGCCATTGAATGCGTTCGTATCGCAACCAAATATATGACGCCGGTTATTCTTCTGTCAGACGGCTATATTGGCAATGCCGCCGAGCCCTGGAAGATCCCAGATTTTGACGACCTTGATGCATTTCCTGTCACATTCCGTACGGATCCGGAAGGCTTTCACCCGTTTGCCCGCGACCCACAAACGCTGGCTCGCACTTGGGCTGTTCCAGGCACGCCCGGGCTGGAACACCGTATTGGCGGAATCGAAAAACATTACGATTCCGGCCATATTTCCTATGATCCCGACAATCATCAGAAAATGACCGACACACGGGCCAACAAGATCCTTGGTGTCGCCAACGATATTCCTGAACAAACGGTTGAGTCCGGCCCGAACCACGGCAAACTTGCAGTCCTTGGGTGGGGGTCCACATTTGGCCCAATCAGCCGGGCAGTCTCCAATCTGCAAGCACGGGGCGTCGAGGTCAGTCACATCCACCTTCGCCATATCTGGCCGTTGCCGCGTAACCTGGGGGGGCTGCTCGGAGGTTTTGACCGCTTAATGATTCCAGAGATGAACACCGGACAGTTGCTCACCCTAATTCGAAGTGAATACCTGATTGATGCCCAAGGTTTGAACAAGGTCTCGGGGCAGCCGTTTAAGATTCACGAGTTGGAAGAGGCGATTGAAGCCCGGTTGGAGGACGTCAAATGAACAGTATCATGCCACCGACAAAACTGACGGCCAAGGATTTTGCCACGGATCAAGAAGTTCGGTGGTGTCCGGGGTGCGGTGATTATGCGATCCTGAAAGCCGTGCAAAAGACCCTTACCGATATTGAAGCCACACCGGAAAACACGGTTTTTGTATCTGGTATCGGCTGCGCTGCCCGCTTTCCCTATTACATGGAAACCTATGGCTTTCATACCATCCACGGCCGCGCACCCGCATTTGCGACCGGGGTCAAACTAGCCAACCCTGATCTAGACGTCTGGGTCGTTTCCGGTGACGGCGACGCCTTATCCATCGGCGGCAACCACCTTCTCCACCTGCTGCGCCGTAATGTTGACCTGCAGTTTTTGTTGTTTAACAACGAGATTTACGGCCTGACCAAAGGGCAATATTCGCCGACATCACGCGCCGGAACACGGTCCCCTTCCACACCCAAGGGCTCGATTGAAACACCATTGTCCGCGACCCAATTCGCACTTGGTGCCGGGGCACGGTTTGTCGCCCGGGGCATCGACAGCCAGCAAAAACAGCTTCCCGGGCTACTAAAACGCGCGCACGCGCACCAAGGCACATCGTTCGTTGAAATTTTTCAAAACTGCATCGTTTACAACGACGGTGTGTTTGACGACTTTACGGCGAAGTCCGTTGCCGCAGACCGGCAGATTTATGTCGAACATGGTCAGCCGCTGTTGTTTGGTGCCGACAACAACAAGGGGCTTCGGATGAACGGTGATACCCTGGCGTTTGAGGTGATCACCATTGGTGAGGGTGGGGGTTGCCTTGAAGATGTGCACGTCCATGATGAAACCAATCGCAATCTGGCGACCATGCTGGCGCAAATGAGTGAGCCCGGGTTGCCGGTGGCAACAGGCATCTTGTATTGCAACCCTGCCCCCAGTTACGAACAAGGGCTGGCGGGCCTAATGGAAACTGCACAATCGAGTGGAGATATTAATTCCCTGCTTCGGCATGGACATACCTGGACCGTGGATTAATCTGTAAGGCAGAGAATGAAAAGTCGGGAACGGTCAATCACATGCCGCTTTCAATCGCCATTATCGGGTCCGGTCCGGCAGGTTTTTACACCGCCGACGCTTTAATGCGTAAATGTCCAGAATGCCAAATTGATGTCATCGAACGCCTGCCGACTCCTTATGGGTTGATTAGGGGCGGTGTCGCACCTGATCACCAGACGACCAAGAGAGTCGCTAAAAAATACGAAAATACGGCGCTGACCGACCACGTCAATTTTTACGGCAACGTTGAACTTAACCGCGATGTCAATCTGCACGAGCTTTCGCAGTTTTATGATGCCGTGGTCTTGGCCGTTGGCGCACCCAATGACAAAAAACTGACCCTTCCCGGTGCCGACAAATCCGGTGTCTTCGGCTCGGCTGCCTTTGTCGGCTGGTACAATGGGCATCCTGATTTTCGCGACCTTGATCCCGATTTGAATAGCCAGGCTGCTGTCGTCATCGGCAATGGCAACGTCGCTGTTGATGTCGCCCGCGTTTTGGTGCGCTCGGCGGAAGGACTGGCAAAATCTGATGTGCCCGACCATGTCGCTGAACGGATCATCGCGTCCCCCATGACGGACGTGTATATGGTTGGTCGTCGGGGGCCGATTGACGCCAAATTCACCAACGTTGAATTGCGTGAAATCCGCAACCTTAATTACACCGTCCCGATGGTCCGGGCGGATCAATTACCGGACGATATAGAGTTTGCCGTTAGTCAATTGGACGCCCGTGAACGGCGCTTGAAAGAACGCAATCTCAAAACTTTGGGCGAATTTTCACGGTTCACGGGCGATGAAAAGCCCAAACGTATGCATTTTGAGTTTTTTGCCTCGCCTGTCGAAATTTTGGGCGACGATCAGGTCGAGGGCATACGCCTGGAACGAACACGTGTGATCAACGGGTCCGCTGAGGGTACCGGCGAGATTTTTGATATCAAATGCGGCTTGGTTGTCGCCGCCATTGGCTATCGTTCCAACCCCGTCGATGGTGCCCCTTATGACGAGGCCCGCGGCCTTATTCCCAACGACAATGGTCGCGTCAGCCAGGGCCTTTACGCCGTTGGCTGGATCAAGCGCGGGCCGTCTGGCGTGATTTCATCAAACCGCCCGGATGGTGAACTCGTCGCCGATCATATTCATGATGATTTTCCAAACACCCATACGGGCAAAACCGGTCGCGAGGGCCTCGAGGCCCTGTTGAAAGCCCGCCGTATACGCTGGGTCACATTTGCCGACTGGCAGCGGTTAGAGGCCCTGGAACTGGAGAACGCGACAGGGCCTGCGCCGCGCAAAAAATTTGTTACGATTGAAGAAATGATGAACGCCCTTAACGGCAAAAAGGAGACATAATGGCTGATCTGATTTATGCTGGAGACCTGTCACCCGAACAAAGTTGGCAACTGTTGAACGACGACGTGGGCGCCGAGTTAATCGATGTGCGCACCGATGCGGAATTTTCCTATGTCGGCCTCCCCGACCTGACGTCCGTCAACAAAGAACCGCGCCTAATCTGCTGGAAACTGTTTCCATCCATGGACGTCAACCCCAATTTCACAGCCGAGGTTGATGCGCTCGGCTGTGATAAGGATCAACCGCTATTGTTTCTCTGCCGCTCGGGTGTCCGGTCGCGTGCGGCGGCCCATGCGATGACGGCACTGGGTTATCAGCGCTGTTACAATATCGCCGAAGGATTTGAAGGTGACCGGGATGATGCCAAGCACCGAGGCACGATCAACGGTTGGAAAATTCGCGGCCTGCCCTGGACGCAAAAATAACCGCTAGCCTTTGGACACCGCCAACGCCTGATCCAGGTCCGCGATCAGGTCTTCCACATCCTCAAGGCCAACAGACAGGCGAACCAGCCCCGGCGAAATGCCTAGCGTCGCCTTGTCATCATCACTAAGACGCTGGTGGGTGGTCGTTGCCGGATGGGTGGTCAAACTTTTTGCGTCGCCCAGATTGTTGGAAATATCGATCAACGTCAGTGCGTTCAAAAACTTGAAGGCACCGCCTTTTCCACCATCGACCTCGCCACCGTCGAGCTCGAACGAAACCATGGTTCCGCCCGACGACATCTGTGCCATCGCCAGACCATGCTGCGGATGGCTTGCCAGGCCCGGATATAACACCTTGGCGACAGCATCGTGACCTTCAAGGAACGACGCAACTTTCAGGGCATTTTGACAGTGACGGGAGACACGCAGATCTAGTGTTTCCAAACCTTTAAGCAAAACCCAGGCGTTAAAGGCACTCATCGACGGCCCGGTATGGCGAACAAACGGTTCCAGGCAGTCATCAAAATAAGCTTGATCATTGGTCAAAATCGCACCGCCAAGGGTACGGCCCTGACCATCGATGTGTTTGGTCGCCGAATACATCACAATATCCGCGCCCAATTGAAGAGGTTTTTGCAAAATCGGCGTGGCAAACACATTGTCAACAACCACCCGTGCACCGGCCGCATGGGCCAATTCGGCAATGGCGGAGATATCGATAATTTCAAGCGTCGGATTGGACGGGGTTTCTAAAAACACACATTTGGTCGGTTTTGACAGGGCGCTTTGCCATTGCGCCAAATCGGTTCCATCAACCAACTCCGTCACCACACCAAATTTTGGCAGTTGTTCGGTGATGATGTAGTGACAGGAGCCAAACAAGGCTTTTGACGCCACCACCCGATCCCCGGCGGACAATTGCGACGCGAGGGCGGCAAACATGGCGGACATGCCGCTGGCGGTGGCAAAACAGATTTCTGCCCCTTCCAGTAAAGCCAGCCGATCTTCGAACATTTTAACGGTTGGGTTTGAATAGCGCGAATAGATGTGGCGCTCTTTTTCACCCTTGAAGGTCATTTCCGCTTCTTCGGCAGAAGCATAAACGTATCCCGAAGTCAGGTATAAACCTTCGCTGGTTTCATCAAAGGATGAACGCTGTGTTCCACCGCGGATCAACTGGGTTGCCGGACGCCAGGATGATGAAGACTGCTGCTTATCTCGCATGGGTTCCTCCAATTTGCGAGGCCCGAGCCATAAAAAACCCCAACCTAGTGGGTCAGGGCGCTTACGGCTCCGACCTTTTAGCGATTAATTTTACGTGGCCGCAAGCCGGTCGGCCAAATCACCACGTTGACGCTGAGAATACGGTCTTTCGTGGGCAGGTCAACAGGCTTTTGAGGTACTCTTGTTTAAATTTTTAGGTGCACCCGGCCAAGTGCCTCGCCGGAGGGACACGCAGATGCAATTGCTTATTCTGCCGCCCGCTTACTAAGATAGGTGAGGGACCGGCCGAGCAGCATAAGAAAGTGATTCATCACATCTGGACTGCCGCTAACAAGCGAAACTTCTTTCTTTGCGAACTGTTCCGGCGAGAGGTCGCCGTCACCGACAGCGACCAGAGCTTCATAGTTGCTGGCCATCACAGCTTCTGGGGCTTCGCACGTACCGAGCTTCACCTTGGTTTGTTGACCTTGCACGGTAATGCAATAGGGTTCTCTCCCAATGTAGAATTGAACGCGCAGATGATCGTCCTCTGTAGCCGTTCTTTCCAGCAAAGCCGCCAGTGTCACAGCCACCGCCCGGTAGTTTTTGGTGGGTTTTAGATCGGCCTCCGGGGGAAATAGAGCGCCAAACAATGACAGCTCCAAGAGCAGGTCGCGCGTTTGTTCTCCACGGGGTGTGAGTGCATAAACGGAGACGCCAAACTGGGTTTGGCTCTTTTCGATCAGCCCAATGTCGGTCAGTTTAACAAGTCGATCGGTCAGTAAATTTGTCGCAATCCCGGACAACCCGATCTGGATATCCTTAAAGCGGGCAGCGCCCGCATGAAGGTCACGTAATATCAAGAGCTCCCAGCGGTCACCGACAGCATCGAGTGCGCGTGCAATGGGGCAGAGAAATTTGTATCGGCGGTTGGAGGCCATGGCTCAATATCCTATTGCTTTATTTTAACAATTTTATACTTGTTTTTATAAAGTTATCATTTTATATTGAATTAGTGACACGGGAGCCCGCCCCTGGGAAGGCCTAATTCGGTGAGCGACGTGATCGAAAAAAAATGTTAGTGCACCACCACCACATGCGCAGTGGAATGTCCCAACCTTCCAACCAACCAGGAGCGACCCGATGTCCAATACGATAACAACTCTAGTCAATCGAAACCGTCAATTTGCCGGTGATTTTACCGCAACAGATATGCCGATCCTACCAAAGTTGCGTACGGTTTTGCTAACGTGTATCGATGCCCGTGTCGACCCGGCACACATCTTCGGTCTTGAATTGGGCGATGCCGTGATCATGCGCAATAATGGCGGGCGGGTAACGCCGGCAGTAGTGCAAGAGGTTTCTGCGCTGGCATTCATGGTCAGCAAGATGGGAGGAGAAGGCCCTCCCGCGTTCGAATTTATCATCATACAACACACCCAATGCGGTGCCCAACGCTTCGCCGATCCAGATTTCCATCGTGAACTCAAGGAACAATGCGGCGTCGACATGTCGTTGTCGGCTATTAGCGATCCTGAGCTGAGTTTACGAGAAGATGTCGAGCGCCTGCGCGACGCGCCCGAAGTGCCCGACTACGTCGTCGTTTCCGGGCTTCTTTACGATGTAAAGACCGGTCAGGTTCGGGAAATCGTGCCGCCGACCAAACTAGCGGCTTAGGATCACTTGAATTCACATTTCAAGTGTAACTTTCATGTTTTGAAGGAACGCCTCAGCACGCGTTATATAACCAAGATACTTTCTGAGACAAATTACAATATTTTGGGCCTTCTTTTCCACGTGTGCATAAAATAAAGTCATTCCTCCCGTGACCCAATTGCGCGGCGAATGCGGCGTACGCCGAACCAGACGGTGCCGAGCACGATGGGCAGGGCGGCGGTGACAACAATATCGGTATTGAGCGCTAGGCCCATGCCTTTCATGCCTTTCACCAAATAGGAAATTAGGCCGAGCAGGTAATAACTGATGGCGACGACGGACAGGCCTTCGACGGTTTCCTGAAGACGCAGTTGTAGGTGGGCACGTTTGTCCATGGACACCAGAAGTTCGCGGTTCTGTTCCTGGCGGGCGACATCGACCCGGGTGCGCAAAAGATTGCTGGCTCGGGTTATGCGACTGGCCAGGGCGTCCTGACGCAGGGCCATGTTTTCGCAGGTTTTCATCGCCGGTGCGAGCCGTCGGTAGAGAAAATTTCCCGACAGCTCAATACGCTCCAACCGTTCTTCGCGCAGTTCGCGCACACGCTGCTCGACCAGGGCGTTATAGGCCCGTGCCGCGCTGAAACGATAGGCAGTGTCGGCGGACAAGGTTTCGGCCTCTGCCGCCAGAGCCATCAACTGGTTCAAGCTCTGACGCTCATCGTCAACGTCTGCCAACTGCGGCAGACGCGAGACAATGCCGCTCAGTTTTTGTTCGGCATCTGCCAATTTGGGGATTGCCTGCTTGGCGAGGGGAAACGCCAGCATTGCCAGCATTCGATAGGTTTCAATTTCCAGCAGGCGCTGAACCAGACGGCCAAGTCCGCGTTGGTCGAGGTGCTCGTTACGGATCAGCAGTTTGCGATAACCGTCACTATGAATTTTATGATCCGTCCAAAATCGGGCTTTGCCTCCCAATACCTGACTGCCGGTGACGGTGTTACCGGCAAAAATCTCAGCAATGTCGCCGATGGGGCGCTCGGGTTTTTCGGCGCTTTCGACCGCGATATGGGCAGCGACCAGGTTTTCGCCTGGCAATGTCGCCAACCAGTCGCCTGGAACCAAGTCAATGACCGCCCCGTCGAACGGTTGAACACCAGCGGTTTCTTCAGAAAACGTATAGGATTCAAATTCCGTATGGCGTTCCCATTTTAACCGATAGGAACCAAAATCAACGATAAAATGAGCGGCCCCGGCTGGCGGGCCGGGACGGTTGAACCGATCACACAGTGCGGCAACACGCTGCATGGGCTCCTGCCCCATACGCTCACTCGTCAAAAACACCAAATGGGTAACACGAACAGGTGTTTGCAGATGGGCGTAGGGCCGGGAATGGATTTCATCGGCTATTTCTCGTCTCAGCCCGTGCTCATTGAAGCCATTCATGGTCGCACTTCCTGATATTAAGGCCTATATAGGTAAGAACGATAACGCTGGCACCGGCATATGCAACATGCTTTTGCCCAAAATTGAGAGACCGCCTCTATGACCGACCTTGCAAAGACCGACGATTTATTTTTCTCACGAACGGGACTGGACCGTACCCGGCTGGAAGGAATTGTCGATGACGCCCTGGCCGGTGCGGATGACGGCGAACTGTTTCTTGAATATCGCCAATCTGAAAGTGTCGTATTTGACGACGGCAAAATCAAAAGTGCGGCGTTTGATACCTCTCAAGGGTTTGGTCTTCGGGCGGTGGCGGGGGAATCGACCGGCTACTCTCACGCCTCGGAAGTCAGTGAGGCGGCAATCCGCCGATCCGCCGATACGGTGAAAGCCGTTAGCCGTGGACACAACGGCAGTATCGAACAGGGCCCTATCGGCACCAACCGTACGCTTTACACCGATGACAATCCGCTGACTGGCTTAAGTTTCGAGGCCAAGGTCGATCTGCTCGGCGAAATGGATGCCTACGCGCGGTCAAGGGACCCACTGGTCAAACAAGTTTCGGCGTCAATTTCCGGCGAATGGCAAGCGGTACAAATCGTCCGCAAAGACGGTCAGCGCGTCGCCGATATTCGCCCGATGGTCCGCCTTAATGTCTCGGTTATTGTCGAAAAAGACGGTCGTATGGAATCTGGTGGTCACGGAATAGGCGGGCGCATGGCCTATGATCCCTATGTCGACCCTGCCGAATGGAAAGCGGCCATTGATGAGGCCCTGCGCCAAGCGCTGGTTAATCTGGACTCCGTTCCTGCCCCGGCAGGAGAGCTCCCCGTGGTGCTTGGCCCTGGTTGGCCGGGCGTCTTACTACATGAGGCGATCGGCCACGGTCTGGAAGGCGATTTTAACCGTAAGGGAACGTCGGCCTTTGCCGAATTGATGGGCAAGCGGGTGGCATCGAAAGGGGTTACCATTGTAGACGATGGCGTCATCAATGACCGGCGCGGGTCGTTAAGCATCGATGACGAAGGCACACCGACGCAAAACACGACACTGATCGAAGACGGCATTCTGACGGGATACATGCAGGACCGCATGAATGCCCGTCTGATGGGCATGGCCCCCACCGGCAACGGACGGCGCCAAAGTTACGCCCACGCGCCAATCCCCAGAATGACCAACACCTATATGCTGAACGGCGAGACCGAGCCTGAGGAAATTTTAAGCGCGGTGAAAGATGGTATTTATGCCGTTAATTTTGGCGGTGGACAGGTTGACATCACTTCAGGAAAGTTCGTCTTTTCCTGTACGGAAGCCTACAAAATTGAAAACGGCAAGATTGGCGCACCCGTGAAAGGGGCGACGTTAATTGGTAATGGGCCTGACATTCTTACCAGAGTGTCGATGATTGGTAATGATCTGACGCTCGACCCCGGCATCGGCACCTGCGGTAAAGAAGGCCAAGGTGTGCCTGTCGGTGTCGGCCAGCCCTCGTTGTTGATCGACAGCATCACGGTTGGCGGAACCGCCGTTTAAGCAAACATCTGGCGTCCGTGTGGGAATGCACCGTCATCGGCGCCTATTCATTATTGCCCGTTTTGACCATTGCCCTGGCGTCAGGCAGGGGCGAAAAGCCGATGGTTTGGCATTGATTCGTGAATAAACCTGTACTCACCCCCTGTGTTTGCATTACATGTCCTCCATAGTGGCTGACAGGGCGCGCGGCCACATCAACGCTAAGCACTGAGGGAAAAAGCTTTCAGCTTTACGGCCTCTGAAATTATCCAATTACTGGCTAATCGCCTAGATTCCCGGGGGGGAACCATGAAGACCATCAAACTTAGATTACAGATATTGTTCATCAGTGCTGCAGCACTGATCGGCTTTATTATTGTCGGTGGCGTTTATCTTGTCACCTCAAGCCAATATACCGCTTACCAGGCCGCGCAAACCAAAGCCGCCGCCGGTTTTAATATCACCAATAAAGTTCGTTATGATTTTTTGAATGCCCGTCGCAGCGAAAAAGATTTTCTGATCCGCATGGACGACAAATACGTCGTCAAACATGCAAACGTTGTCGCCCAGGTGAGCGAAGATATTGCAGAATTGCGCACCTTTCATAATGACACAGAATATCAAGCCAACATCGACGCCATTGCAAATGGGTTTGCCGCCTATACCGCGCATTTCGACAAGGTCCAAAAGGCCTGGAAAACTGTCGGTTTGAATGAAAAATCTGGCTTAAAGGGTGTGTTGCGGAAAGCCGTACACGGCGTTGAAAGCAAACTGAAAGAATACAAAAAAGATCATTTGACCGTCATCATGTTGATGATGCGTCGCCACGAAAAAGATTTTTTTCTGCGGGTAAGTGAAAAATATGTAAAACGCTTACCCTTGCGTAAAGCTGAATTTGAAAAAAGCTTGGCGACTTCCGATATTCCGGCCGACGCAAAAGCAGAAATCACCTCATTGATGAACACCTATCACGCCGACTTCGCCAAACTTGCGACGGTTCGTTTGCAGTTGGTCGCCGACGTGGCAAAACTAAGCAAATTATTTGCCGCCACGGGTCCGCTGCTTGACGCGCTTTTGGACGCGAATAAAGCTTCCTACGATCACGCCATTGACGCGGCTGAAAAAAGCCTGGCGCAAACCAAGCTGATTATGAGCGTCGTTATCGTCATCACCCTGGCGTTTGTCATTGCCATTGCGGTGTTGATTGGCAACGGCATTACTGGCCCGTTAAACCGGCTGACCAACGCCATGAAAAAATTGGCCTCAGGCGATACCTCCGTTGAGATTCCGGGAACCGATTTCAGCAACGAATTAGGTGAAATCGCTGGCACGGTCCAGGTGTTCAAAGACAATGCCGAACGAACGAAAAAACTTGAAGCCGAGCAGGAGGCCGCAGGCCACCGCGCTGAGGACGAAAAGAAAGCGATGATGAGCCAGATGGCCAACGATTTTGAGGCCAACATCGGGGTAATTGTTAATGGTGTCGCGGAGGCTTCAAACGACATTCAGGCGTCGGCGACGGGATTGTCCGACGTCGTTAATAGCGCCCGAACGAAGTCTTCAGCCATTGCCGGGGCGGCTGAACAGGCCGCAGGCAATGTCCAGGCTGTTGCCTCGGCCTCGGTCGAACTGTCGTCGTCGATCAATGAAATCAGCCAACAGGTTGCCCATTCCAGCAAAATAGCAGATTCCGCTGTTGGTCAGGCGAAGGATACCCGGCAATCCGTCGAATCCTTGGTCAAATCGGCGGATCGAATAGGCGAGGTCGTGCAATTGATCAGCGACATTGCCGAACAGACCAATCTTCTGGCACTCAATGCCACGATCGAGGCCGCCCGCGCCGGTGATGCCGGAAAAGGATTTGCCGTCGTCGCTTCAGAGGTGAAAAATCTGGCCAATCAAACAGCGCGCGCGACAGAGGAGATCACCGTCCAGATCAATAGCGTGCAAACCTCAACTAACGAAGCGGCAAATGCGATTCAAGGGATCGGGGAGACCGTCAACGAAATCAATGACGTCGCCGCATCGGTCGCCGCCGCTGTCGATCAACAGGGTGCCGCAACCGGCGAAATCTCGGGCAGTTCCGAACAAGCCGCCAGGGGAACCAGTGACGTTTCAGAAAATATCGGTAGCGTCAGCTCCAGTATTGATGAAGCCGATACGGCGACGCAACGCCTGCTTGCCACGTCGGCAGACCTGACGTCCCAATCGGATAGCTTAAAAACCGCAGTCGCGGAGTTTGTCTCAAAAATTCGCGCCGGTTAAGGGCAAGATCATCGTTCTTGAGCAAAAAAGTTAGAAGGCTTGGCGTTAAATCGCCAGCCTTCTAACCTATGCCCTTGGATCCGGTCTAATAAGCGTATTCGGTAAAAACCGGATCTACAGACTGATGCCACCGTCGGTCATAAGCGCATAACAGTTCTTCGGCGGGTGTCATTCCGGATTCGGCGATTTGGAATAGGGGTTTTAGGAACGACGCCTCATCCAGACCAACGCTGTCCAGTCGGTTACGGGCGCGCAAGCCGCCGTGGGCAATATCAAGCGCATCCTGAGCGATCTCACGCACCGTCCGGTTGCGAAATGTTGTCTTCAAAGCAGTGCGCGGCACTTCAGCGCGAAGATGATCGTGCTCTTCCGGGGTCCAATCTTTGATCATCGTGTACGCCGCCTCTAGCGCAGCGTCATCATACAGCAACCCGACCCAGAATGCGGGTAGTGCACATAGCCTGGCCCACGGGCCACCATCCGCACCACGCATTTCAAGGAACTGTTTCAGGCGGACTTCGGGAAAGGCGACGCTAAGGTGGTCGACATAATCGGAGAGTTTGGGAAATTCACCGGGTAAAATTGACAATTTACCTTCCATAAAATCGCGGAAGGACAGCCCTGCTGCGTCAAGGTATTGACCGTTTCGGTAGACAAAATACATCGGCACATCGAGAATATAATCAACGTAACGCTCAAACCCGAAGCCGTCTTCGAAGACAAACGGCAAGGTGCCACAGCGGCCAGGATCGGTATCCGTCCAGATATGTGACCGATAGGATAAAAAGCCTGACGGTTTGCCGTGACGGAATGGCGAATTGGCCCAAAGTGCGGTTGCGATAGGTTGCAAGGCCAGTGATACCCGGAACATTTTGACCATGGTCGCTTCTGAGTCAAAATCCAAATTGACCTGAACCGTACAGGTCGATTTCATCATATCGAGACCAAGGTTGCCGACTTTGGGCATATAATCGCGCATGATTTTATAACGACCCTTAGGCATCCAGGGAACTTCTTCGGCCATCACTTTGGGCCGATACCCGAGACCGAGAAACCCGATACCCAATTCCGAGGCGATGGCCTTAACCTGCTGCAAGTGCGAGGTCACTTCGCCGCAGGTCTGGTGAATGGTTTCAACGGCGTCACCAGAAAGTTCCAATTGGCCCGCCGGCTCCAGGGAAATGGTTCCACCACCATCCTTACTAAGCGCAATAATATTCTCGCCCTCAAAAATCGGTTTCCAGCCAAACCGCTGAAGTTCTTCAAGGACGCGGCGAATGCCGTTTTCCTCGTCATAGGTTAATGGACTGAGGTCACTCAGGTGATACGGGAATTTTTCGTGTTCGGTGCCGATCCGCCAATTGGACTTGGGTTTGCACCCAGCTTCCATATAGTCAATTAACGTGCGTCTATCCAAAACAGGCTCCGTCTGAGCCCCATCCGTATCGGCCATAATATGATCCTCGCCCCTTAGGTTTATTTGATTAATTCTGAGATAACCTGTTTCAGCGCCCCGTCAACGCATTCCATACACTTAAACACGCCGTCGCTGCCGTTTCCGCCCGTAAAATACGCGGCCCTAAGTCAATGGTTTGGCAAAACCGTTGCGCACCGACAAAATTGATCTCATCGTCACTAAAACCACCTTCTGGACCGACTAAAAACCCGTTTGCCTCCCCCCTGTCTTCAGCCGACAATACTTGCGCCAGAGGCAGACCACCGCCTTTTTCATCGCCGACAAACAATTTTCTGGTCGCAGGCCAGTTGGCAAGCAGCTCTTGCAAGGTACAGGGCGCGTTGATCTCAGGCACGCTCAGGCGCTGACACTGCTCCGCCGCCTCGATGGCAATCGCCGACATCCGCTCGATATTAACACGCCCAGTGGCCGTAAATTTCGTGAACACCGGCAGCAGCCTTTCGGCCCCCAACTCAGTCGCTTTTTCAATAATAAAATCCGTGCGCGTTTTTTTGACCGGTGCGAATACAAGCCACGGCCCCGGTTCAGGCCGGGGGCGGCGGGTTTGTTCACCGACCCAGGCACTGCCATGGCGTTTTGATAAAGTGTCCAACGTTGCCGACCATTCACCACAGTCGGCGTTAAACAGGCTGATCTGACTGCCCAATTTAAGGCGCAGGACGTTCGCCAGAAAATGAACATGGTCTTTGCCCAACTCAATCTCAGCGCCACTCTTAAGCGTGCTTTTCATATACAATCGGGTCTTGGGTTTGCTCATCTCGGTCCTCTAAATACCGGTATCGGTCTTACCTTGCCGCTATGGGCCGTCGATAATCCCCGCGTGATCAATTTCATAAGCTCAACGCTCAAGTATCGCCTGGGCGCGCGCGATAATCGGCGCGTCAATCATTTTTCCATCCAACGCAATGGCGCCTTCGGGTGATGCCTCGGCGGCAGCAACGATCCGTTTGGCATCCTCAATATCGGCGGCAGATGGCGAAAACACTTCGTTCAAAATGGCAATTTGCTTTGGGTGAATGGCGGCGCCACCAGCAAACCCGATTTCCTTCGCGATAACAATTTGAGCACGAAATGCCTGTTCGTTTTTAAAATCTGCAATCGTTCCCGGAAAGCCCAGCGGCGTGACGTTCATCGCCCGTGCCGCACATAAAATTTGCAAATTAGCCCAACTGTTGGCTGCAACCGTTGGGCTTCCGCCCATGTTCAACGCAAAGTCTTCTGGGCCCAAGGTAATCGCGCATACCCGTTTTGATGCGCAAATCAGTGGTTCAAGTCGAGACAGAGCGTAGGCACTTTCTATTAACAACAAAAGCTTGGTTTGGCCGTGCCGTACACCGTGCTTGAGCTCGAATTCAGAGATTATCTGGTCAGCCGTTTCAACTCGACCTACGGTTTCGACTTTAGGCAGGGTGATCGCGTCAACCCCGGCCTTAACGGCGCAGTCGATGTCCTCAAAGGCCAATCGCCAGGGCTGATTGATCCTGACGATAATCGAAAGCACACCGGCCTTTCTCAGACCTCCTACGGCGTCTTCTAGGGCAGCCCGAGCGTTTTCCTTTTGCTCGGGGGCAATGGCATCTTCGAGATCAAGTTGAATGGCATCAGCGCCAGCGCTTGGCGCTTTCTCAAGGTGACGGACCGACAGTGGAGAGACAAACAGGATTGATCGCCAGGCATCAGTATTGATCATCGGTATCTCCCGTTTGATGGCAGGGTCATCTTAATGGTGTTCATGGTGCTGCTGTGATCCTTGGTCAGGTTCGATGATTTATTTTTGTCAGGTTCTGACGCAAAATTTGCCGATCTGCGTACGTCTTCCTATCTCGCTTCGTCTTTATGGCCGCTCACCTTATCATAGCTTTCCCCATCCTGTCGGCAAGCGGTGGCGGTTGCCAATTTCTCTGCGTATACTGGGCTGATGAATGAACTGAGTCCCGATCAAGCCACCGATATTCGTCCCCAAAGCTGGGTTGACCAGTTGGCGCCTAAGCGGATGCGACCCTATTTTCGCCTCGCCCGGTTTGACCGACCGATCGGCACGTGGCTTTTGCTGTTACCGTGCTGGTGGAGCCTAGCACTGGCCTCATCGGGAGGGCCTGAGTTCTACACCATCACGCTGTTCAGTATTGGCGCGATTGTCATGCGCGGTGCGGGGTGCACGGTTAACGATTTGGCTGATCGCAACTTTGATTCCCAAGTCGCACGTACTGCGCTGCGGCCGATCCCAAGTGGTGATGTTAGTGTTTTCCAGGCCCTGTTATACCTTGGCGTGCTCAGCACCATCGGATTGCTGATCTTGTTGCAATTCAACACCTTCACCATTTGGCTGGGCGTCGCGTCATTAGCCTTGGTTATCACCTATCCGTTCATGAAGCGCATAACCTATTGGCCGCAAGCCGTATTAGGATTGACCTTTAACTGGGGCGCGTTGATGGGTTGGGCCAGCGTTCATGGCGAGTTGACGGCGGCGCCCGTGGTTTTGTATGCCACCGGGTTTTTCTGGACGCTCGGCTACGATACAATTTATGCCCATCAAGATAAGGAAGATGACGCGTTGATCGGAGTTAAATCAACGGCGCTTAAATTTGGTTCGCAGACCAAGCTCTGGCTTGTTGGGTTTTATGGCCTGACCGTGATCGGCCTCGGTTTGTGTGGTCACTTGAGCAACCTTTCCTGGCCGTATTATGGGGCGCTCGCGCTCGGCGCTACTCACCTGCTATGGCAAATTAAAACACTTAATTCGGATGCGCCAAAAAATTGCCTGCAACGCTTCAAGTCCAATCGCGATTTTGGGCTTTTGATCTTTGTCGGCATCGTCGCGGCCAAGATTATCCCGTAACGGTCGATCCGCCAGAAAGAGAATCTCTCCGGCAGGTCTCGCGGGACAAAACAGCGTCCATGTTATTCAGGACGCCATCGTCCGTTGCGACGGGAACCCGACCGTGACCGTTGTCCCGCTGCCAAGTTTACTTTCAGCATCTATGGTGCCGCCATGCAGTTCAATCAGCGACTTGGCCAAAGAAAGCCCAAGGCCCGTACCACCTTGGGTTCTCGTATTGGTTTCACCAACTTGAGAAAATGGCTCCATAATGATTTTCAGATCTTCCCTCGAGATGCCAACGCCGGTGTCGCGCACGTCAAGGTGCAACGAACGCTGGTCATCGAGCGAGGCCGTCACCTCTACCTGACCTCGTTCGGGCGTGAACTTGATGGCGTTGGACAGGAGGTTGAGAAGAATCTGCTTAACCTTAAGACGATCAGCGAAAAGCGAAGGGAGGGTGTCCAGAGCCTTTGAGGTGAAAACCAGCTTCTTTTTGGCAGCCCGTTCGGACATCATCTCGAAGCATTCGTTGACGACACCCCCAATTTCAAAAACCTCTTCTTCTAGGCCTGCTTCACCCGCTTCAATTTTCGACAGGTCAAGAATGTCGCCAATAATTTTGTGAAGATGCCTGCCGGAACCGGTAATAATTCTTGCGTAACTTTTGTTCTGCTCACTACCGAGCGAACCATAGGTTTCCGCTTCCAGCATTTGCGAAAACCCAATAATGGAATTCAATGGTGTTCGTAATTCATGGCTCATGTTGGCCAAGAATTCTGATTTGACCCGGGTCGCAGCTTCGGCCTGCATCCTGGCAATCTCTAATCCTTCAGAAATCCGTTGTTGGCGGACCAACAGATAGAATATGGCGAGCACCGTCACTGCGAGTACTGAAACGAAAGCCTGCACTGCGGTGCGAAAAGATTGCAATTCGACGGCCTGGGCATTAACGGCAGATATGGTCTTGTTATTCAACTGGACGCTAAAGCGCATCACTTCCGCTGTCGACCTACCGAGCTGTGATCGCAAGTTCTGTAGGGTCGAAGCTTTAATCGGTGTGCCCGCAGCAACCACAGCGTCAAAAGCCTTAAACAGCGCCATCATCTGCTTGACGGCGGGTACACGGATCGACAATTCCCGACCTATCGAGATGATGTGGCCGCCGCGAACGACCGCTAAATCTATATCGAAGGCAAGCTTATCGATCGCGTCTTGGTTTTGATTGAGTGAAAGAACGCGAAGCGCACTGTCCAGCCGTTCAAGCTCAACCAAAAACCAGCGGGTGTGCCCATCCAGGGCCGGAAGTTCTACGGCAAAGGCTCTCTCAATGCGATTTAGCCTGTCCGTGGCGACCCAGGTGACGCCACCCATGAAGGTGGCGGTCAACAGGACAAAGACAACAAATCGATAACGTGACCAGCCCAACGTCATATCTTGTTTTTCAGTCTACCTATTTGGGGGCTATGCCAATGGATTTGATCATCCAGGCCCAGTGCCCACCCATGCTGCGTACTGCCAATTTGGTGTCCAGAGCCATTGGAAAAATCAACCGTAACGGCCCTTTATTGCGCACCGTAAGCGGGCGACCGTCGCGTCGGGTGGCCAGCAAGACTTGCCAGCGGGTCCAGTCCTCGCTTGGGATTGCCACGGAATATCCATCTAGGGCGGTAACCTGAACCTTCGCTTGGGTATCCAACTTTGCCTGCTTTAACACATCGGCCAGCATAACGCCTTCGTAGGTGCCGTCGTCATCCGGCCAAAACGTTTTTGTCGTCAATCGGTAAGTACCAAGGGCCTCGACCTGGGCATGGGTAAAGGTTTGTAGGGTTCCGGTTGGCCCGGTAACCGTTAGGATAATGCGCTGGCTTGCGCTTGGCGGCAGAGAAACAGGTGTAGGCCCCGCCGCCCAGCCGGAAATCGGAAGCATTAATAGTCCAAGAACTAAAACTGGCGACCAGCGAAGACTGAAAATCATCTTTTTTCCTTTATTTGCCGACTAATCCCGTGGAGTGCTGCAAATGACCCAGTTACCATTCAACACTTTGGCATCCCACAGAAAGACCGTTGATCACATTTCGTCTGTGGAGAGACTTTCCAACGTCGGATTTTGGAGTGTTGCGTTTTTTAGAATAGATAAGGAAAAGCGGTGAAAATTCATGATTTTATCGTGTTTTCCGTCGAATGCTGTTGTCCAAGCGCGATGAATAGGCGCTTAGATTAAACAATCGGTCTCACATTTCCTGCGTAATATAGTAAGGCACTCATTCGAGCTTACTTCGCCGACCCTCTTCGGTCACCACCCCTCCTATACCGCACTAGGCACGTATCCGCCATAAGAAAAAGGGAGGCTTCCCTGACCAATCCGCTCAGTGCGCGTTTGCCGAATTTTTGGATAGGCGACTGATTCGCATACAAAGTCGAAAAGTGCCTTTCCCGGCGTTAACAGTGAGCAAATTCTGTCCTGAATTTGACCTTGAGTCATGCCGGAAGATTGCCGACCTATCGCTGACACCTCAGCCAAGGGAACTGGCTCGCCCTCGTGTGCAAAGGCACCACGCCGACCCTGGTAAAAGTAGACATCGGTCAAGCCCGGGCCGACCTCAGCCCGCAGGTCAACGTCTTTCAATTTGCCAAATTCATAGTTTTCACTAGCCAGTTCCGTCTCGTGCATCCGCTCAAGATGGTCGGCGTTTAGCCAATTCACGAATAAATTCACCGTCACCCCCGGCGCGTGGCAAAGCGTCGCCGCGATAGAGCCATAGCCGGTGATATGGGCCGAATAGACGGTGTCAAAATCGGCCAGAGCGACACGGGACACCGGGATCGGGGCCCAGCCTGAACCGCTGAATTTGCGTCCCAATTGCACGGGCGATTGGTTGGAGCCGACAGCCAAAACCGGCGTTAAACCTGAGACATCCGGGAAAGCGGTCTTGAGTGAAACCTGCTCACACCCGCCGTTGTGATAAACGTAAGACCTAGCCGGGATCGCATAGGGGTAAGTCATCGCCCGCTCAAAGACAGCCTCAGTCTTGGATGGCGCAGTAAGGGTCGGCTCAGCCATGGTGGTGATTAATCGTCACCTGAGGAGACATATTGGGAAATATCGACCTCATCCATTTGTGCTGGATCAAGGAAACGATCTGCGTATTGATTATGCAGGTCGCTTTTGAGAAACAACTCAAACAATTCACCGTCAATGTGAGCATCTTTTTTCATAAACGACATGATTTTGACGGCGTCGCTCAATTTTTTCGCCGGTTTGTAAGGGCGATCCGATGCTGTTAATGCTTCAAAAATATCGGCAATTGCCATGATCCTCGCCGGTAACGACATATCGTTTTTGTTCAACTTCCTTGGATACCCGGTGCCATCCATTTTTTCGTGATGGCCACCGGCATATTCTGGAACCCGTTTCAGATGTTTCGGGAACGGGAGTTGTTCGAGCATGACAATGGTTTGAACGATGTGGTCGTTAATTTTGTAACGCTCCTCTTCGGTCAGAGTGCCACGACCAATCGACAGATTATAAACTTCGCCTAAATTGAATTTGTTTTCAGGCACATCGAGCTTAAACCCAAAGCTGTTTTCGCCCGCCGATTCTTCCGCAGTTTCACGGTAGATGATGTGATCTTCACGGTCAGCCAGCAGATTTTCGACAGTCGGCAACTCGGGTGGCGCGACACGAGCTTTGCGCTTTTGCTCTTCAAACGAAACGCCGATGCGATCATCCAACGTACGGCTCCACTGGATCGCGGCGATTTCTTTTAGACGGTCAATCCGTTCAGGGGCCATGAATTCGCCGCCCATATTACTTTCCGCAATAAAGGCAAAGTCGTCATCCAGTTTAGCCAACCGCGCTTCCAGATCATCGCGCAATTTGGCCGCATCCTCTTTGTTTTCAATCAAGGCTTTCAGATAATCGATAACGGCGTCGCGTTTAACCACTTCGAATCGCGTGCGTATTTCATGAATCCGATCATAAATGGTTTCCAGCTTGGTTGATTTATCAACCACATATTCCGGCGTTGTCACCTTACCGCAATCGTGAAGCCACGCCCCGATGTGCAGTTCGTACCATTGGTCTTCCGTTAGGTCGAAATCGGCAAACGGTGGGTCATTCGACTCACACGCCGCTTTTGCCAGCATTTTGGTCAGTTCCGGGACACGCTGGCAATGACCGCCGGTATAGGGCGATTTGGCATCAATGGCTGAGGCGATCAACTCGATAAAGGAATCCAATAACTTTTTCTGCCCCTCGAGAAGCTGTTGGTTGTCCAGGGCGACTGCGGCCTGAGAGGCCAATGCCTCAATCAATGGCTGAATTTCGTTGGAAAACTCAACAACGTCGCCTGTGTCGTGGTCTTTTGCATTAAGCAGTTGCAGCACACCAATGACTTCACCCTGACTGTTGGCAAGTGGCACAGTCAGAAAGGATTTAGAGCGATATCCCATGCCTTCATCAAATTTTTTGGTGCCTGAGAAGTCAAAATCTCCGGCTTGGTATGCATCTTTGATATTGATGGATTTCGCTGTCAACGCGGCCGCACTTGCAACGTTTTTCATATTGGGTTCGCCGGTATCTACGTCATACATGCGCAGTGGCGGAAAGGTGATTTTTTTACCCGTCGTTCCACCCATGGCAATATTGAGCGAATCCGTCCGCATGATTTCGAATTTCAAGCCGTCATCTTCGGTGCGTAGGTATAATGTACCCCCATCCGCATTGCACATGTCTTTGGCTTCAAGCAAAATCGTTTCCATCAAGCGGTTGGTATCACGCTCCGACGACAGCGATATGCCAATTTCAATCAACCGCTTAAAACTGTTGGTGTTGCTACCGTCAGCCATCATTTCTGTCGCTCATCCCACCCGATTTCTTGAACTTTTACTCAAATCTGCACACCGGCGCATCGTTGAGCCCGGACCCAAACGCAACGTCGGTGAAACCTCGGTCACCGAATGCCAGACCTCTCGCAGATCGAGATCAAATCCACCGAATAGGCCCTTAGTTGAAGGGTATCTTCCTTTGTTTCTAAATACAACAACTTGAAAGACTTAGCCCCTTGACTGATCCCCTTCCATTCTGTGCAATGGATCTGATAAAAATCTGGAACCGTCAATATGGCCTATAGCTCACTGCGTGACTTTATCTTCAACCGTCTGGAACCCAAAGGGCGATTGGTCCGGGTTAAGGAACCCGTATGCCCGGAATTGGAAATGACGGAAATCCAGACCCGGCTGCTGGCCGAACAAGGCCCGGCCGTCCTGTTTGAGAACCCGGTCCGGGCCGACGGCACGGCGTACGATATGCCCGTGCTGGTCAATCTATTTGGTACCGTTGAACGAGTTGCCTGGGGTATGGACCGCGAGCCGGGGCAGCTCAGGGAAATTGGCGAGACATTGGCGTTTTTACGCCAACCCGAGCCCCCCGGGGGGTGGCGTGACGCCCTTGAAATGCTGCCGTTGGCGAAAACCATTTTTGCCATGAAACCGAAAACCGTGTCGTCAGCACCGTGTCAGGACATCGTCTTAACCGGTGATGATATTGATCTCAGCAAACTGCCTATTCAAACCTGCTGGCCGGGCGAACCGGCACCGTTGATCACCTGGCCGCTGGTGGTTACGCAAGGCCCCGAGGCCGGGCAGAAAGAGGGCGACAAACGCGACGGTTTTAACCTGGGCATCTATCGAATGCAGGTGACCGGCAAAAAAACGACGTTGATGCGGTGGCTCAAACACCGCGGCGGCGCCCAACATCATGCGCGATGGAAATCTGAAAAATCTGCCCCCTTGCCGGTCGCAATTATTATTGGTGCTGACCCCGGCACCATTCTGGCTGCCGTGACGCCGGTTCCAGACACGTTGTCTGAATATCAATTTGCCGGGTTATTGCGCGGCAAAAAAGTTGATCTTGTCGATTGTAAGACCGTTCCGCTAAAAGTCCCGGCCGGCAGCGAAATTGTCATCGAGGGCCATGTCTCACTGGAAGACTATGGTGATGAAGGTCCTTACGGTGACCATACGGGATATTATAATTCGGTAGAAACGTTTCCCGTGTTTACCGCCAGCGCCATTACCATGCGCCGTGATCCGATTTATCTTTCGACGTTTACCGGTCGACCGCCTGATGAACCTTCCGTCTTGGGTGAGGCTTTAAATGATGTGTTTGTTCCGTTGTTAAGCCAGCAATTCCCAGAAATAGTTGATTTCTGGTTGCCGCCAGAGGCCTGCTCCTATCGGGTTGCTGTGGTTTCGATCAAGAAGGCTTACCCCGGTCATGCCAAGCGGGTCATGATGGCGGTGTGGTCTTATTTGCGCCAATTTATGTATACAAAATTTGTTATCGTCGTCGACGAAGACATCAATGCCCGCGATTGGAAAGATGTGATCTGGGCGATGTCCACCAATGTCGATCCTGCCCGTGACACCACATTCATCGAGAATACACCCATCGATTATCTGGATTTCGCCTCGCCTGAATCAGGGTTGGGCAGCAAAATGGGAATTGATGCGACCAGTAAACTTGAGCCGGAAACCAAACGCGAGTGGGGTCGGAAAATTCGAATGAGTGATGATGTCATTGAAAATGTTTCAAAAAAGTGGAAACGTTATGGTTTACCCGGGTCAGGAAAGCCGATTTGGAAATAGCGGCTAATCTGTCGCCCGCGTATAAAGCCCGGTTGACCTGACCGCCCGTCAACACTAGGTTCCTGCGGCTTTCATTGTTTCAGGAACCAACTCATGACTGATCTTCGCACTCTCGCCCTCGACTGCAATGCCTGGCCCTTTCAGGAGGCCCGCGCGCTGCTAAAACGGCTTGGCGACAAGGTGCCTGAAAAGGGTTATGTGTTGTTTGAAACCGGCTTCGGCGCATCCGGCCTGCCCCATATCGGCACCTTTGGCGAAGTCGCCCGTACGGCGATGGTCCGCCACGCGTTCTCGGTGCTTTCTGACCTGCCGACCAAGCTCATCGCCTTTTCTGATGACATGGACGGCCTGCGCAAGGTTCCGGACAACGTGCCGAACAAAGACATGCTTGGCCAGCATTTGGGCAAGCCGCTAACATCAATTCCTGACCCGTTTGGTACCCACGAAAGTTTTGGCCATCATAACAATGCCCGCCTACGGGCATTTCTTGATGAGTTCGGGTTTGATTACGACTACCAAAGCTCGACCGAAACCTACCAATCCGGCGCCTTTGATGACACCCTGCTGACCGTGCTTGCCCGGTATGATGAGGTTAGCAAGGTAATCCTACCGACCCTTGGTCAGGAACGACAAGCGACTTACAGCCCGTTTCTACCGGTTTGCCAAAATACAGGTCAGGTCCTGCAAGTTCCGGTCTTGGAACAGAACGCGGGCGCAGGAACGATCGTCTATGAAGATGTTGACGGCACGCATGTGGAAACACCGGTGACCGGTGGGCGCTGCAAGCTTCAGTGGAAAGTGGATTGGGCAATGCGCTGGGCGGCACTCGATGTTGATTATGAAATGTCTGGCAAGGACTTGATCGATTCGGTCAGGCTGTCTGGGAAGATTTGCCGGATTTTGGGATCAACGCCGCCGACCAATTTGACCTATGAATTGTTCCTTGACGAAAACGGCGAAAAGATATCGAAGTCCCGTGGTAATGGCTTGTCCGTCGAGGAATGGTTGTCCTATGCGCCGGCCGAAAGCTTGGCCCTTTTCATGTATCAAAAGCCTAAGGCCGCCAAACGACTTTATTTCGACGTCATCCCCAGAAACGTCGATGACTACCTGAGCCACCTCACCAGTTTTGTCGATATGGACGACAGCAAAAAACTGAGCAATCCGGCATGGCACGTCCATCAAGGACAACCGCCAAAGCCGGATGTACAATTAAGCTATAATATTTTGCTTAATTTGGCCTCGGTTTGCCATACGGAGGACAAGGCGGTTCTGTGGCATTTTATTTCCCGTTACCGGCCTGACGCCGCCCCTGAAACCGCCCCTTTTCTCGACCGCCTGGTGGGTTGCGCGATCAATTATTACCGTGATTTTGTTAAACCGGCGAAAAAATTCCGTAAGGCGACGGAACAGGAGATGGCTGCACTTGTCGACCTTTTGGCCAGCCTTGAAACCATGAGTGCGGAGACTGACGCCGAAACCATTCAGTCAGAAATTTACGAAATCGGCAAACGGCATGAATTTGAAAATCTGCGCGATTGGTTCAAAGCCCTATACGAAATTCTGCTTGGGCAATCAGAAGGCCCCCGCATGGGCTCATTTATCGCCTTATACGGGATCGAAGAATCGAGAGACCTTGTCAGGCGCGCTGTTGCCGGAGAAGATCTGTAGACTTATGCTTGATCAACAAAGTTGAAATACAGTTCGCGGGCCTGACGGTAAAACGGCCCAGGTTGTAGTGGGCGATCTTCGATCCGGGTGCACGGCGATACTTTTGCGAAATTTCCAGTCGCGAACAATTCGTCCGCTTCTTTGACGTCATCGTAGTCTATCGCCCGTTCCTGAACGACAACACCGACATCAGCAAATAGTTTGATCATCCGCTGACGGGTAATACCGTTGAGAAAGGTGCCGTTGATTGATGGCGTCGAGACCACCCCGTCCTTAACCATGAACAGATTTGTATAGGAAAATTCGGCAACGTTACCATTGGGATCAAGCACGACGCCGACATCAAAACCCTTCTTCGTGACCTCAGCGACACCACGTTGAACATTTGGATACAAACACGCGGCTTTGGCTTCCGTCGGCGCCATGTTGCGCGCTGGACGCCGGTATTGAGTAAGGCAGGCAGAAAACCCTGTTGGCTCTGGTACGGGGGCCTCAAAGATTGACAGGATAAACTTGCTGCTGTCTGGATCCGGGACAATAAACCCCTGTTCGCCATAAAACATAGGGCTGATATACAACTCGGCATCGGAGGGGAATTTATCGGCACCCACCTTCGCCAACCGAACGATCTCATCGGCGGTGATATCGGGATCCAACCCCATGATCCGGGCGGATTTGATCGAGCGGGCGCAATGGGCCTCAAGGTCGGGGAATTTTCCAGCAATGGCACGGGCACCATCAAAGACGATGGAGGCCATGCGAAATGCGTGATCACAGGGACGAAGTTGTTTTGGGTCTTCGTCATACCATACGCCATCGATATAGGCGATTTGACGGCCCGAAGGGGTGTGTGGCGAAATGGTTGGGTCAGTCGGCATGTTTTGGCTACTCCCTATTCAGAATGCCATCCTGTAGGGAAAATGGCGACCGATCAACGTCAGATTCAACCGATGAAGGAAATTTTACCTGACCGTGGTGTGTAATGATGATTATTGGCTGGCCCAAATGATTCTGGCGATCCAGACAACATCTTCGACAAGAAGACTGATATCCTGATGGTCCCCATTGATTGGCTGTAACTCGACTTTTTTGGCCGATTGTCGCAACAGAGTTTTTGCCAGAACCTGCCCATTGAGCAATTTAACCATAACCCTGTCGCCACGGCGAATACCGGCTTCTGGCGAGACAATAACGATATCGCCGTCGCGAAACACTGGTTGCATGCTGCTGCCGCTGATTTCGACGGCATAGGCGTGAGGGTCAGAAAACCCCGGAAAAGGAATTTCATCCCAACCTGGCCCCATCGGGTTACCAGTCGCATCGAAACAGCCGCGCGCACCAGCCTGGTTCAATCCGATCAATGGAATATTTCGGTAAACACCCGCACCGCCATGTTGCCCCATATAGGAAACATATTCATTCAAGCTCGCATTGGTTGCGGTCAAAATCTTGGCAAGGCTTTCGGTACTCGGCCAGCGGAGTTTCCCTTCTCGGGTTACGCGTTTGCTTTTGTTGAAGGTCGTTGGGTCCAGCCCAGCGCGTCGCGCCAGTCCTGAGGGCGACAAATTATGTTCCTTGGCAAGCCGATCAATTGCCTGCCACACATCGGTGTGTTTTAGCATGGGAACATTGTCATATAAATTTCTTTTCCCGTCAGCAGGAAAATATGCCTATATTTATTTCCCGTTGCGCCCAGACCGCATCGCTGCAAACAAAACCCTAACGGATCAGCCGTCTTCGTTGATTTTTTGGATCAGGGCCTGGCGGACAGTTGAGGCCAATAGCGGGTCGGCCTGACACGTCCCTGCCGCATGATGCCCACCGCCGCCATATTGCAACATTAACTCGCCAACATTGGTTTTCGACGACTTATCAAAGATCGATTTACCTACTGCAAAAACATTGCTCTGTTTGTCCCGCCCCCACATGCAATGCATGGAAATATTGCAACCAGGAAACAGCGCATAAACCATAAACCGATTACCAACATAAACTGTGTCTTCATTAAGCAAATCGATGATCGCCAGATTACCCTGGATCGTTGTGCATCGCTTAAGCTGGTCCTTGAATTTATCCTGCTGCTCGAGAAAGAAATCTGCCCGTTCTTTAACATCGGGCAGCTCAAGGATTTCATCAATCGTATATTGGGCGCAATATTCGATCAGTCCCATCATCAGTTCATAGTTGGGAATTCGAAAGCCTTTAAACCGACCGAGACCACTTCGGGAGTCCATGATGAAATTCAAAAGTGCCCAGCGCTTTGGATTAAGCACGTCTTCCATTTCGTAGGCAGCGGAATCGCCCTGATCGACAGCCACCATCATTTCTTCAGATATATTTGGAAAAGCATCCTTACCGCCGTAATAGTCATAAACCACGCGTGCCGCCGACGGCGCGTCCGGGTAAATGATGTGGTTGTCGTACTTGCGGCCCAGTCTGGCGATTTCGCTCAGGTGATGATCGAAGGACAGGTGGCATCCCGGCACATAGGGCAAGTTAGTGGTAATATCTTTTTCATTAATATCGATCCGCCCTTCCTGCATGTCATTGGGGTGAACAAACAAAATGTCATCAATCATGTCGAGGTCTTCAAGTAACACAGCACAAACCAAGCCGTCAAAATCGCTGCGCGTGACCAACCGGTATTCGCCCCCCGGTTCGGCGTTACCGGTCTGATTGGGCGCGGGCTCTTCCATCAATTCAGCAAATGCGTCATCAAGATCTTGGTCACGGTCATAGGCAGCAGCGCGCTCAACACCCGTGTCCGGTTGGGCAGTTGCAGCGGTGGCGTCAGATGCCAATGCCGGTTCAGACTTAGTCTCGGGTTTAGCGTCAGAGGCAAATTCAGCCATCAGATCGTCCAGGTCCGACGTCGGTGCACGATCCGGTGTGGCTTCACTGACGCTCTCGGCGTGGCGAACCGGATACAACGTGCCCATCGGTGCCTCGGAAAACCAGTCGATGAACCGCCTGACCCGTTCCCCTTTAAACGCCGGGCCGCGGTGGGGGACCAGATAGTCAATTTCAAGATCAGCAATGCGCTCAAGCCACGCATCACGCGCCCTGGTGGACGCAAACCAGCGCCCATGATATGGCTCAAGAAACTCCAAATGCTTGGTGAAACTTTTAACAACGAATTCGCCGCTGGCGTCGGCCGTATTAATTGCCGAACCAATGCTGCCGGAATAAAGGGCGCGCACGACGGGATCATAGACCGTATAGGCAGCGGGACTGTGAAGGTGATGAGACGGGATAAGTTGTAAACCAGAAGCACTTGAAATCTCGATTAGGTCACCGCCCTCATCAATCGGGTGCAATTCGCATTCGGCGTCAAGGTGGGTGACTAAATCAGCCGATAATGCCGGGACATAGATATCCAGATCACCCGTACAAACCTGACGCCACAGTGGCAAGGAAGATGCCGCATCGGGGTCAGCCGACGTCAGAATAATTTTTGATATTTTGTCGACCGTTGTTGATCCGGTGAGGGCTTCAAGAAAGGCCGGAAATATCTCGATCCCGCCGGGGTCAACAAGAACGCTTGTTTGTTCCGCCTGGATGACAATCTGGTTCGTGTCCGCAACATTGGCAGGGCGCTCAGGACTGTGTCCGAACACCAGCCATTTCGTCGCGCCTTGCTCTACAAGTTTGTGGGTCTTCATCAGACTTATTTCGTCCCCCATCGTGACGGGTCGGCCCCCTATCACACCATGTTTGGCTGCTGTGGCCCTACAGTCAATACGTGACGTTGATCTCCCGTACAATATTTATCTAGCTTCACCGGTTTTGCAGGTAAATCCAAGACTTAGCACAGCATTATAAATTAATTGAGTTTCAATTAATTTTTTATATTCGCCAATTACGATTTGGTCAAAAATTTATAAATTAATCAAATTCAAGTAAATTTTAACGATAACGTCGCGACTCGCTCCCGTATGTGCCTTAACCCGGCCCTAGGCACCGGCTACTCCGCCGCAAGGCACTGCTTTCTGATCATCACCAATATGCCAGCGGCTGCGGCTGGTATATTGGTGCCCGGACCATAAATGGCTGAGACCCCTTTTTCATATAAAAAATCATAATCTTGCGCCGGGATCACACCACCACAGACAACGAGAATATCATCAGCGCCAGCATGACGGAGCGCGTCGATGAGTTGTGGCACCAGGGTTTTGTGACCCGCCGCCTGCGATGAAACGCCAACCACGTGCACATCGTTTTCAATCGCTTCACGGGCAACTTCTTCCGGCGTTTGGAATAACGCCCCGACGTCGACGTCAAAACCAATGTCTGCGAACGCTGTGGCGATGACTTTGGCTCCACGGTCATGGCCGTCCTGCCCCATTTTAACCACCAGCATACGAGGCCGACGGCCTTCTGATTGAGCAAAACCAGCGACGTCATCGCGAATTTGTTCGAACCCTTCATCACCTTCGTAAGCGGCACCATAAACGCCGGTTATGGATCTAATTTCGGCACGGTAGCGAGTATAAGTTTTTTCCAGTGCGTCGGAAATTTCGCCCACCGTCGCCCGCTTGCGGGTCGCGACGATGGATAAATCCAGTAAATTTCCCTCGCCGCTCTCAGCAGCATGTGTTAAGGCGTCCAACGCCGCCTGACAGGCGACTTCGTCACGAGACGCCCGTATTGCGCGCAGTCGCGCCAGCTGCGCCTCAAGGACGGCGGCATCATCGACGTCGAGAATATTGATCGCGTCCTCGTTATCAAGTTGGTACTTGTTAACCCCGACAACAGCGTCATCCTTTCGGTCAATCCGCGCCTGTTTGCGTGCGGCTGCTTCTTCGATGCGCTGTTTCGGCATACCTTGACTGACAGCTTTGGTCATACCGCCCAGTTCTTCGACCTCACCGATTAATTTACGGGCTTCAGTGGCAAGCGAGTTTGTCAGGCTTTCGAGATAATAACTGCCGCCAAGGGGATCGATCACCTTGGTGATTCCGGTTTCCTCGGCGATCACCAATTGGGTGTTTCTGGCAATACGGGCAGAGAACGGTGTTGGCAATGCAATCGCCTCATCCAGGGCGTTGGTGTGCAACGATTGCGTGCCGCCCAAAACGGCGGCCATGGCTTCAATCGTCGTCCGCACAACATTGTTGTAGGGATCTTTTTCGGTCAGCGACACACCGGAGGTCTGGCAGTGGGTGCGCAACATTGATGACCGAGGGTCTTTGGGCTCGAATTGGGCCATGATTTCATGCCACAGCAACCGTGCGGCGCGCAACTTGGCAACCTCCATGAAGAAATTCATGCCAATGGCGAAAAAGAACGACAGACGCGGTGCGAAGGCGTCAACATCAAGGCCCTTGTCGAGCGCAGACCGCACGTACTGCAATCCGTCGGCCAGGGTGAAAGCCAGTTCCTGTACTGCCGTCGCACCGGCTTCCTGCATATGATAACCGGAAATAGAAATTGAATTAAACCGAGGCATATTGGTGGCGGTGTATTCAATAATATCAGAAACAATACGCATGGAGGGAACCGGAGGATAAATATAGGTATTGCGGACCATGAATTCTTTCAGGATATCGTTTTGAATTGTTCCCGTTAATTTGGCTTGATCAACGCCCTGCTCCTCGGCGGCGACAATATACCCGGCTAAGACCGGCAAGACGGCCCCGTTCATGGTCATCGATACACTCATTTGATCTAGCGGAATGCCGTCAAACAATATTTTCATGTCTTCGACTGAATCGATGGCGACACCGGCTTTCCCAACATCGCCAACAACGCGGGGGTGATCAGAATCGTAGCCGCGATGCGTCGCCAAATCAAACGCCACGGACAGGCCTTTTTGGCCACCAGCCAAATTGTTGCGGTAGAATTCGTTAGATGCCTCCGCGGTTGAAAACCCCGCATATTGGCGAATCGTCCAGGGCCGATTGGCATACATGGTCGCGCGGGGGCCGCGCAGGAACGGGGCAAAACCGGGCAGCGTATCGACCGTCTCCATGCCTTCCAAATCAGCCGCAGTGTACAAGGGCTTGATGGCGATGCCTTCCGGCGTGTGCCAAATCAGATCGTCAACACTGCGTTCCCGAAGCTCTTTTTCGGCGACATCGGCCCAGTCTTGTTTGGTTGGTTTTTTCTTCATACTCATCATTATTCTCGCTCTCTTGAATAAATCATTCGGCCTGCCGGTCGGGGATTAATTGACCGATCGGCTGGCGGTCTGGTTTAAAAGGTCAACCGGCAAAGTCGCAATGAAGTCCTGCACCGACCCGCCCTGTGCGCTCAAATGCTGTTTCATCAAGGCATCCACATGATCGGCATCACGGTTGACAATCGCCGTCAAAATGTCCCCGTGTTCAGAAAAGGATCGTTGCAGGCGGTCATGTTGATGCAATTGGGACCGGCGATAGGGCGCAAGACGGTTACGTAACGCCATGGTTTGTTCGGCCAGGAAGGCGTTGCGGGATGCCATGTACAAGGTTTCATGAAACAGCACATTGCACGCATAATAACCATCAAAGTCGCCTTCATCGACCGTACGGCGACTTTGCTCATGAACGTCGCGCAAAACCAAACATTCCTGATCACTGATCCGACGGGCGGCCAGTCGCGCGCACATGCCTTCCAACTCGGCCATGACTTCAAACATGTCGAGCAGGTCCTTAAGACCGATACTGGCGACCACCGCGCCCCGGCGAGGACGCATTTCAACAAGCCCAAGGGACGCCAACTGCAGTAACGCTTCGCGTACAGGGGTTCTGGAAACGTCAAACCGTGCGGCCAGGGATAATTCGTCAAGCCGCTCGCCCGGTCGCAGCCGACCGGAATTGATATCGTGTTCCAACTGCGTCTTCAGTTCGGTGTTGCGCCCGCGCGGCATGTCTTGCTCCATAACCCGGTCAAATTCCAAGACATGATACTAATATCCAATCAATATACAATTTCAATAGTTTTTTGCATACTAAATTTACTTTTAAAAATAATACTATTTGGCGACCCCCCACATATCGCATTGATTTTACTAATTTTTCCAAAGTTATACACAACATATAGGCCCACAAGATATGGTGCTGGGGTTGCTCAAATTAGGCAGGTATTGTAGGTTATCAATCGACGGGGCGAAATCCCCCGCAACGGAGGCAATGGTCACTAAGCGTCGGCAAGTCTGGGTACGCGGTGCGCCTTAGAGAACTTAACATTGGGGAACCGAACATGTCTTTTGAATGGACACCGACACATATCAGCGCCCTTATCGCTTATTGGAACGAAGGGTTATCGACCAGTGCGATCGGCAACCGCCTGGGCATTACAAAAAATTCAGTCGTCGGCAAAGTTCACCGGCTTGGACTGCCCAAACGCGGCTCTCCCATCAAACACAAACCGAAACCCGCAGAAGTTATTAGTTTGGGCTCATTACGCCCGGGTATGTGCTGCTGGCCAGAGGGTGAACCGGGAACGGAAACATTTAATTTTTGCGGCCAACCTTCGTTGCCGGAAAAACCCTACTGCGCCGATCATTGCGCACGGGCCTATGTCAAACCAAGCAAAGAGAAAAAGACACGGGCGGCGTAAATCAACTCACGATCACGCAATGGAAGCCGGGCCTTTTGGTCCGGTTTTTTTGTACCTCATCAACACCTCATAACAGCTTTCAGAAAATCACCCGACCGTTCGCTTCAAGCTCTTCAACAACGCCAACCAGACGACCAAAGGCGGCCTGAACAACGGCATCATCAACATCGTTGTGAAATTTGTATTCCATATCTTCGAGAAAAATCTTGCTGTTGGTTTCACTCATATTGCGTATCAATTTTCGATGTAAAACATCATCGTGTTCCGACACCTTCAACAAGACGACAATATCATCATGGTCTGCGGCCTGTATAAACGCCTGAACACCAACGTCATCCGCACCCCTTAATTGCACGATGAAATCAATTCGCTCCACATCAGATTTCAAGGTTGCGCCGCTCACGTGGACCAAGGCCTCGTTCGTCTGAACAGCCAGTTGCTTCAAATCAGCGGCCTTAAGTTCGATTTTTACCTCGTCAAACGAAGCTACAAAGGCCCCGTTTCCATCTTCATGCACCGTGATCTTCATCGTCTGCTCCATCACTTGGCTTTGGTCACAGCATACGCCCGCTGACAAGTCGCGCAAAGGCTGAAAAGCAAGAAAAAGGTCGCGGTTTGTTGTCAAAGATGTCACCACTTGACGAGGGAACCGTGTCTTGTATGCTGACCTCACGATGACACATTCACTCTTTTCACTGGTAAATGCAGCGCGGCGAATTACAAGCCCGGCCTCTTGACTCAAAGGGCCGGGAAACCGTGTCGATTGCAGATTACCCCATAGAAAAGGTTCATCGTTATGACCGTTCATTCCGGGCAGACGCCCAATCCAATAGCCACCCCTTCAATGCCGACCTCGGGCCGATCAGCCCAGGGCTTACCAACTCAGTGTTTTTCGGTGATCGCCGAGACCGACCCCTCCGCCCTGCCACGGGTGTTAGAGGTGTTTGCCAAGCTGACGTTGATCCCGTCACAATGCCATGCCAGCCGGGTTGGATCCTGCGGTCAGGAACTTCATATCGACCTGCAATTCGCCCACATGAACATGGCAACTGCCGAGCATTTAGCGCGCAGTTTACGCGCGATCTTTCTGGTCAATTCGGTGTTGACGTCGGAAAAGCGCCAGCGCCTTTCCGCCTGACAGTAAGGCGGCAGTGTAGATGAGCTACATGGATCGCATTCGGGCATGCGCGCAATCACAGCCGTCGCGCTATGTACCGTTTATCGTCGGCGATGCTCAGATCGGCAGGTTAACGCGCGACTTGGCACCGCGCTTAAAGGCGTTTTCTGACACCTTCACCGTCACCGATCAGGCCGTCACCCTTGCCGAGAAATTTCAATCCTATGGCGCACGCACAGCCGCCATGGCGAACGTTCTGGGTGAACTGAAAGCCGAAGGGCTGGTTCCTGGCTGGCGGCATGAGGCTTATCCAGCAGGCCTCTCGTTCACGGCGCCTGCCTTATTCGAGTTAGAACGTGCCGCCGCTCCGTTGTTTGGAATTAAAGGATATGGTGTCCATCTAAATGGATACGTGCGGGACGGCAAACAAACCCGACTTTGGATTGGCAAGCGCAGCATGAGCAAGCCGACCGGCCCTGGCAAACTCGATCAAATCGTTGCTGGTGGTCAGCCGGTGGGGATGTCACTCAAAGCCAATCTAATCAAAGAGTGCGCCGAAGAAGCGGCAATCCCGCTTCAACGCGCTGAACATGCGGTTTCGGTAGGGACGGTTTCCTACACGACCAGTCGTCATGAGGGATTTCGAAACGACACCCTGTTCAATTTCGACCTGGAATTACCTCCGACGTTCACACCCGCCAACACAGATGGGGAAGTTGACGATTTTTTTCTCTGGCCGATTGATAAGGTTTGCGAGATGATCCAGGAGACTGATCATTTTAAATTCAACTCAGCACTTGTGGTTATTGACTTTCTTGTTCGTCACGGCCACATCGAAGCTGACCATCCGGATTACGCTGACATCGTTGCCGGATTGCATCGCACTTAAATCGGGATAGGAACCCTTTTATGACAAGCAAAACCTGGACGATTTACCTATCTGGCGAAATACATTCAGACTGGCGCGAACGCATAGAGGCGGGCATCAGAGAACGTGGATTGCCGGTTGATACGCTGGCCCCTATCACTGATCATGCCAACAGCGACGATTGTGGCGTCCATATCCTCGGGGCAGAAGACAGCGACTTTTGGAAAGATAAAAAGGGCTCCGGCATCAACGCTATTCGAACCCGCACCTTAATTGACCGGGCCGATATTGTGGTTGTCCGGTTTGGCGACAAATACAAACAGTGGAATGCGGCCTTCGACGCCGGATATGCTGCAGCCCTCGGCAAACCGCTGATTACCCTTCATGACCCGTCCCTTAACCACGCCCTCAAGGAAGTCGACGGCGCGGCATTGGCGGTTGCGGAAACGTCAGGGCAGATTGTAGATATCCTGACCTATGTGATAGAAGGTCGACTATAGGTTTTTTTAAGGAGCGAACGCATGATGGACGCCTCCAGCCAACGCCGCGAATTTTACCCGCCGACCAATCCCTATGAACACGGCATGTTGCAGGTTGATCAGCGCCATCAATTGTACTGGGAACAGTCGGGCAACCCTGACGGCGTTCCTGTGGTGTTTCTGCACGGCGGACCCGGCGGCGGAACCAATAGCGCCCATCGACGGTTTTTTGACCCCCGCCATTACCGAATTATTTTATTTGACCAACGCGGTGCTGGACGCTCAAAACCTTTTGCCGAAATCGCTGACAATACAACAGATCATCTTATCGCCGACATGGAAAGTTTACGCCGACATCTTTCGATTGATCGGTGGATGGTGTTTGGCGGGTCCTGGGGTTCGACCCTGGCAATCGCCTATGGCGTCACTCACCCTGATCGCTGCCTAGCATTTATCCTGCGCGGGGTATTCCTTGCGCGGCAACAAGAATTGGATTGGTTTCTTTCCGGCATCCACACGGTGTTCCCGGAGGCCTATCAGGCCTTCGAAAAGGCTCTACCCGACGACGAGCGTGGTGCCGTTCTGGAAAACTACCATCGCCGCCTTATCAGCCCAGACCCCTCAATCAATGTCCCTGCGGCGAATGCATGGAACCGTTATGAATCAGAATGTTCGCAATTGATTCCGGCGTCTTCCGCCAGCGTCATGGGCACGGCAGGCTTGGCGTTAGCCAGAATCGAGGCGCATTATTTTATCAATAATGTATTTTTGCCCGAAAACGCGCTCATCGACCGCCTGTCGGCAATTAAACATTTGCCGGCAGCGGTCATTCAAGGGCGTTATGATATGGTCTGCCCGATGGTCAGCGCCTATGATTTAGTGCAGAACTGGCCGGGCGCAAAATTAACGATTGTCGCCGACGCCGGGCACTCTGCGATGGAACCGGGAACCCGTTCGGCCCTGATTGATGCGATGGAGCTGTTTAAATCAATCGACGCCTAAGTCCATTCCTTAGGCCACCGTTTGGTCTGACCCGTTTCACAGAAATGCCGTTCCCTTGCAAGGCGACGAATTTTACGTATGATGTCGTCACATAAATACGATGCGCCATGGGGGATGGAAAAAGCCAAGGTTGGGCCCCAAAACCAGGCCAAAGAAGGGTGATTAGAATGTTCTCGCCAAAAAAAATTATGACGGCCTTATTGGCGGCTTTTGTTATCTTCGCGGCCCCGGCGGCACATGCCGATGATCCCGATTATTTAACCATATCCGGCGGATGGTTTGATTTTAATCGGCAAAAAGATCAAAGCGCTGAATTTCGTCTGGAATACCGGTCCGACTATAAATTGTGGCATTTCAAACCTTTCGTGACCGCGTCGGCTGTCAGCAACGGCATGACCTTTTTTGGCGCAGGTGTTTTGGTCGACATTTACATGGGGCGGCGTTGGGTTATCACCCCGAGTTTCGCCCCAACATGGTGGCGCGGCAAAACCAAGGCTCTCGATTTAGGCCACGCCCTTGAATTCCGCTCACAAGTCGAGGTCGCTTACCGCTTTGATGACCGTTCACGCCTCGGCCTTTCCGTTTCCCATGTCTCTAACGCCAGCCTGGGAGACACCAATCCGGGGTCGGAATCGCTGATGCTGAACTACTCAATCCCGTTTAGCAATTTTTCTAACTTGTTTTGAGGTAAGCCTTGCCTACGCACGGCCCCGTAGCTCAGTAGGATAGAGCGACAGATTCCTAATCTGTAGGTCAGTGGTTCGAATCCACTCGGGGTCACCAGTCGTTTTTTGGGCCGGTCCGACGCCACGTCAAGATTTCACCTCGGCAAGGCGATAAACGTGCCGCCATTGCGTTTGGTGACTTCTCTCATCAGGGTCGAAAAGCGGTTGGTTGTGTAATTGGACATGAATCCCACCGCATGAATTTTGGCCAATCTCTTGCCCGTAATCCGATTGGTGTTAAGGTTGACCAGGGCATTGATGACCGGATCATATGAGGCCCCGCTATAGTCGTCGCCGAAAATATATATGGAGACGCTTTTGTCGGGTTTAGCATAACGTCTCAGGGCGACTTCCAGGCCTTCGACAGGACTGCTGTTGGAGACGCTGTTCCACGATTGAAACAATTTGATAACGCTTTTTCGCCGGCCCGGCGTGTCTGGGATCCATGTTCCGTCATACCCGGAAAGGATTGGCGAGCCATTATCATTGAGGATTTGGAAGCCTTTGATTTTCGGGTGAATGGCAATGACATTCTCGATCTCAGCCGCGACCCGCGACCAGATTTCCTTCATGCTTCCCGACGTATCGATAATAAAAACCACGTAGTCACTATCAACCGGAATACCGCCGACCTCAGCATCCCTTTTTTGCGTTGTGCTTTTTTTAATTGAGGCCCGTGACAATGAAGATTGAACCAACGCCAATCCCTTAAGGTCATCGTCAAGCTGGACCCGTTTGCCTTGTACGGATTGAAGTTCAGCCGCCCTGGATCGCGCATTTTTACGCAGCCGCGCAAGTAACACTTCTTTCGATTGTCTGCTCTCTTTTGCGGTCTTCAACTGTTGCGTCAAACTGTCGACTGCGGTCTCCGCCCCAATAACCTGCTTTAGTAAATCTTTGGTCGCAAACGCCTCATCCTGGGCTTGATCCGGCATGTTTTTTGACAACAAGACCAGCAGAACGATCGCCCCGAACCCACACGAAATGATGTCGAGGAACGACAAACTGAATATTTCCAGATCCCTCTGCCGCCATTTCATGGCCAACTCTCCGCTGGACTGATCAGCACACCCCCCGTTGCCGCCGTCCATGACCAGTACGCCGATGAGGCGTTCGGATCACCCTGGATGGGCAGCAGGATAACGTTGACCTGCACGCCTGACGCTATTCCACTGGAATTGATCGTATGCTGGAACAACTGCGACCGGCATGCACCGGATATGGTTGTCGTTTTGCCCCATAGTGAGCTGCATTGGGCAAATGGGTTAAGGGAGCGATAGTTTGAGTCTCCGTCTGTCGGCAGCCCGTCAGTGATCACATAAATATTCGTCGGCTGCCACGGGACCACAGCCTTAAGTCCAGCCTGCAAATTGGTCGCCCCTTCAGGAACGAGCCCATCCAGATTGTGCAGAACACGCTCCAAGGCTTTCTGGTCCCGCGCAGGCGTGCCGCCCTTAGCACTTAGTGTTCGCGCGGTTTTATTGAAGGCGACAACATCAACCGTGCTGTTTTTTGGCAGACGGGCCAATAACCAACGCAGGATACGTTTCGTCCGTTGCCACTTGGGACCGGCCTTTTTATTGCTGTTTGAGCCGTTTTTTCGACGAATAATATCGATCAGTTTTTCATCCGTCATCGACGCACTTCTGTCGAGCAGAATGGCAATTTTTTCACCTTCGACACGAAGGCCGATCACGTAGTTTTCCTCGCCAATATTAGGGTCTTTAATGGCGTCCGATTTTTTCAGTGCTGGCGTGTTCTCAATCTTTTTCTTTAACGCCGAGAGTTTTTCACGTTGCTTTGCCGTTGTTTTTTTTTGGCCTTCAAGTTGTTTCTGGGTTGTGGCGAGTGTATTTGACGCTGCCGTAATATTAGCCTCTGCCTGCTTATTTTTTGTCGCCTCACTCGCGATTTTTTTCTTCAGTGTTTGCTCTTTTGCCGTAAGTGCCGCCAATTCTTTCTGTAACAAGTCAGTTTCAGGATGGGCGATATCGACCTTGTGTTTAATGATCATGAAGACAAGGATAACCGCCCCCAGCCCGCAGGACATGATGTCCAGGAAGGCCAGATTAAATCCCTCTGTTTTGCGGCTCTTTCTCAGCTTTGACCTACTTTACTGATACGTTTTAAAAGGAACGATTCACAATAGTCCTGGGTATCAACCACCAGGCCATCCTGCAGGCGTTGCAATTGATGCAACAAAAACATCAAGGCGATGCTGATCAACAGCGAAACCAGCGTCGAATTAAATGCCAATCCCAGGCTGTTTGTCATGCCTGTAATATCCCCGGCAAGGGCCTGATCCGCTTGTGATAAAGCTTGTCCAATACCACGGACCGTCCCGATAAAGCCAATCGAAGGGATCGCCCATATCAAATAACGGATCATAGAATTTTCCGCTTCCTGCTTGATGGCCAGGGCCTCAACGCTGGAATCGATGGCGTCCGACGTATTTTGCACATCATTGGTGATCACAAACCGACGCAAACTGGCAATTAATATCCTGACCAGTGGGGTTTGGCTGATCTTATCCGGAAGCGCCTCCAACGACGTCAATACGGACGTCAAGTCACCGTCTTCACCGGCCGTACCCTCCAGCAAATCAACATCAAATAAATAGCGGTGTTTGAGAATGCTCAGGCACTTCGCCGAAATCAAAAAGGTCCCCCAAACCATCAGCATCAAACAAATTTCCTGCTCGTAATCTTTGAGGATTACAACAAATACGCGTGGCGCTGATTTTCCAGCTTGATGTGCCAGCTCCATGGCCACGGCGGCCTCTGGCTGGATATAGCCGATATACAAGAGATGGATTGTAATAACGGAAAACGCTAACGCGAGCAGGCTGGGCAGCAATCGGGTCATGTCAAATGTCCACCGGAAACGAAGCCGGTGAGTTCAGGCTAAATGACCCACCGGATTGGGCGATGGCAATCGATATCGCCGCGCCGCAGATGAATACGGCCAATAGCAAAACCGAAGCAATCTTCGCCGACCTTGTTAGCCTCATTGTATGTTTCCCTTCCTCATAAATACCGTGCGATTCTAAAGCCGACATCATCACGGCGGTCAATCAAACCGTCACGATAGGCCGGGCGTAAGGTTGTTCGTGTTCCCGAGCGCCAACTCGCTCCCTTAACAACATGGGCATCGCCGTAACGTGGGCCCATCGGGTTTACTTCCTCAACATTTTTGGCCGGCGGTTGCACAGAGTAATAATCGTGCACCCACTCACTGGCATTGCCGGTAAGATCAAACAGGCCCGATGTTTCTTTGGCAAAACTGCCTACCGGAGCCAGTTCGGCAAAGCCGTCCGTATAATTCGGGACATAAAATTGTACCATACCGCGCGCTGTCAGGTCTGCAATGTTGCCTGCCATTGGTGGTACGGTCGCGGTGTTGCCCCAGGTGAACACCGTTTGCGCCGGACGAGATGCCCGACGTGCAAGCCATTCCCATTCGGCCTCGGTTAGCAGACGGTAACCATTCGCCGTACCGTTAACCCCTTTAAGCCGCCCATTTGAAATATCGTAAACGGCGGAAAGGGATTCCTTTGCACTTAACCAGTTACAAAAGTGCGCCGCGTCCAACCAACTGATAGAGGTGACTGGAAATTGCGCCTCACCCGTACCGGCATAAGCTTCCTTAAATTTTTTGTATTGCCCAACAGTGACTTCATATTGGCCCGCATAAAAAGGTTTGTTCAACTTGATTTTGCGCACAAACTCATTCGCCCGCTGCCCTTTTTGACTACGCGGCGCGCCCATGACAAACCCGGTAGGCTGAAACCGCATCAGCGCCATGCCGATACTATTTTTGTAGAACAACGGCGATTCCGACAAACGCGCTGTTTGTTCCGGACGTAGTTTTTCGTGCACAACAGTTGTCTGTTTGCTTGTCGGCACAATTGTTTTTTCGATTGATCGATACCCGGGTCGAGACAGGCGAATGGCATGATTAATGGCCTGTAGCGTCAAAACGATTGGGGTTTTACCGGCGGCGCGCCCATCAACAAAAACCAAAGCGCCGGGCGTAGACTTGATATCCACTGTGCCCATTTCCGGCTCAAGTTTGAAGTTCAGTGTTTGGGTGTGACCAGCGCTGACTTTTACGGTTTGGGTTTCTTGGACATACCCTTGCTTGGCATAGGTAACCGTATTGTTGATATTGGCACCTACAGATACCGACTTTTTAGGGTTCGATTTTTTACCGTTAACCAAAAGCGTGCCGCGGGGTGGTGCAAGTTTGAACGCTAACGTCGCCGATTGGCGGACGAGCTGATAGTGTCGAACGATAGTTCTGTTGGTATTTGTCACAGAGATCTCTTCGGATATGGCCTGAAACCCCTGCTTACGAACTTCCAAATGGGCTTTTCCGCCTTCTATCTTATGGGAAAGCGGCGTTGTACCGATGTCCTGACCATTTAGCAGGACCGTGGCCCCACTCGGCAATGACTCGATGTTGATGGCCCCGTTGAGTGGTCGCAGTGGAATTGTCAGGTCCTGCACCGCAGCACGGGCCATCTTTACCACCCGTTTCTCGATTTCATAAAATGGATTGTCGACCTCCAACCGATAAGTCCCGGGGGCTAGCGCGCGGTCCATACGGGCGGCAATCGCCACCCGATGACCATTGATGGTCCAGCGCGTTGTTTCCGTATCTGGCGATGTTTTGGCAATCAACTGTCCGGGAAGCTCGCTTAGGGTAATCGTCACATGATGCCCCTTTTCTTGCGCCGATAACGTCTTTGTAACGCCTTTGAACCCCTTTGCCGACACACTGATACGCGGTTCGTTCGACAGCGCATAAATGACGTTGGAGACGACCATTCCCGGGCCCTCCACAACGTCAATCCGGGCAATTTCGCCGGCGTCTTTCGGCTTTACCTCAACGACCGTGCCGCTGGAATAGGCGAACAAGGCGAATAAGCTGATCGCGCCTAGGACAAACACGCTAATTATGATTGCGTAAATATTACGCTGGCGCGCCTGCGCTTTGGCAAGCTTGGATTTAAACTGGTTCATCACAAAAAATTTCGACCCTGAGACCTGTGCTTCCCGGAGGAATGTTAACGCGTACGAGCTTGGATTTATATCCAAGACGCTTGCCTTCAAATGTATAGGACCCGGGCGTCAGTTTAATCACCCTGCCCTTCGTCACACCAACTTGACCGACACCCCTAACGGATACGCGTGTTTGCCCATCTGAGACGACCTGCACCGAAACTTTCAGCCCATAGGCTGCCATTGCATCTGACAGCGCTTTCACGTCGCGGTCCAGCGTCACACTTTTACCTGACAGGGCATTTGACCTTTTGATCATCGCGGCAACCTGGGCCCTGACCGCCTTTGATGACAGCCGCGCCGGCGCATTGAGGTGTTGCGTGACCTGCTGGTGCAACGACGTGATTGATTGCGCCAGCGTCGCCCCATCGACAGCCAGCTGATTGTCCGGTTTAAGTTTTTTGGCCTGTTGGTAGAACGCCAAACTTGCCTGCCAATCGTCGTTCCGGGCGGCAGCCTCGGCGTCTTTTAGTAGAAATTCAGTCTTTAAATCAAGACGAAGCGTCGCCACTTTTTTCGTCAAAATGGCCGTCTCATCTCGCTTTTCGAACAATTTTCTGGCATTGGACAGACTGTATTGAGCTTTTTTTAGCTGGCGTTTTTCAACCTGGGAGAGACCGTTTCTGATCTCAGACAAGAATGTTTTTTCTTTGATCTCAAGGGCGAGCTCCGTGACTCTGGCGGCAATTTTTTTTCGCGATGGATCGAGTTTGAGAACTTTACGCAAATGGCTCAGCTCGGTCGCAGAATTATTCTCGACGCGGGCAATTTCTGCGGCCTTAAGGTGGTTTATTAGTTTAGGTAAGACGTCGATCTCACGTGATAGTTTCTGTGCGGCGGTTGAGCTTGGGGTTAGGTCCAAGGCACGGTCAATATACGTTTTTGCCGCCGCGTATTGATCCGCCGCTTTTACCGCACTTGCCTGTTCGAAGGCCTGATCGAACGCCCCCTGCTTTGTCGCCAGCGCCTGCGTTGCCGTATCGCGCGCCTTATTCAACAACGCCAGCGCCTGCCCGTAATCGCCTTCACCAAAAGATGCAATGGCCGCGTCCTTAAGGAATAGAATGTCACGCTGGATTTCCGGTTGCCATTTGATGAACTCATCGGTGATTATTTTCGGTTTAAGGTCTTGGTCGAACGTTTTCAAGGTCGCCTTGAAGGTGTCTCGGGCGATTGGATCGACGGCAGTGGTGGGGGCGGTTGTCACCAGCGGGGCCGGCGTTGCGAGCGGAGCGGCTGGGGGGGTGACATGATCGACCGCTGTGACTGGGCTTTTTGGTGACACCTTAGGTTGATCATCAATGTGCGATGGGACCGATTGAGGCGGCGTAATCGGTGGTGCGTCTGCGACCGGCACAACCGTCTGCACGCTTTTGTTTGCTTGCATACGCCGGAGTGCCGTCAGTTCCTGATAGAGTGAAAACCCGGCAATGCTCAACCCCAACAGAAGAACTATTCCGGCGACAGTGATCAGCGTTATGACGCGCCGCTTCGAGGCCTCTTGGCTCGCACGCTCAAGTTTTTCATTTAGCATTGATTGCTCAAGCGTCTAGAGCTTCACGTTAGGGGTTTGTTCTTGCAGGTAGATGGTTTTGAGGAAATTACGCCACTGGGCAAACTGCTGCTGACCCGTACCCGTCAATTCAACCGTTTTTTCCTCAAAGGCGACAACCGTTGGTGCCAGATCGGCATCCATTGATTGACCAAGTTCTTGCAAGGCATCCCTATGCACTTCCGCTTCTTTACGCGTCTGGAAACCATCGCCGATAAGCTTGGCACCAACAACGGCGCCAACGGCCCCGGCGGCGACACCAGCCGAACCCGCATTGGGATTATTGGACTTGGCACCGGCAGCAACGGCGGCGACGGCCAACCCGATCGCCAGCACCCCGAGCAGGGTTTCACCAGTGGCCTTGTTTTCAGCTTTACGTTTGGCTTCTTTTTCAATCAGCGCCTGCTCTTGCCAGACCTTATAACTGCTATCCATCTTATCCGAGAACAGTTGATAGTGGCTCTGCAATCCATCAACAAAAAGTTGATCACGAACGCGAACGGCCTTGGTTCGCGCCAGCATTGGATCGCTATCGCTTGGGAAACTGGCGAGAGAGTACTGTCCATCCTTCAGCGCAAGGTGTTCACTAAAGGCCGCATCAACAAGGCTTGCACCAAACCGTAAATCGGTTAGGCGTTTGAGGTCAGACAACGCCGCCGTTTCCTGATAGCTCAACTCTTCGGCGATCTGTTTGGCGGCATCAACAAAAACCGGATCATAAGGATCCTTGCCGTTGTTTCTGATATTTGTGTGAAATGACGGGTCAACCGTATGGCTGACGGTGTCATGAAGCCACTGCCGTCCCGAAATATCAAACACCTGCATATCGAATTCTACGTCTTCGCCATCAGATTTGACGATTTTTCCAAGAACATAAAGATCCCCGGTTGCCGATTGATCTGGCGTTACTCTGACGGCACCAAAGGCTGCGGTATCTTCGAGCGCGCCTTTAAGCTTGTTGGCAAAGCGGACGGCCTCAGCCCGTCTTAACTCGGGCCACACCACATCCGCATCCGAACTTTCTCCCTTTTTTGGCAACCCTGGATCAAACACCGGAATTATGATGTCCAGCTTTGGTCTGTTCGGATCAGTCGATTTGTAGGGTTCGGCACCAAGCCGCTTTGCTTTGTTGATCAGCGAGGAAAACTGGGGCCCAACGGAAGGGCCCGACGGCGCATTGGTGACGCAACCGGACAACACCATCGTGCAAGAAACGATGGCCGCGATGAATAGCCTAAACAGAGCCATGGCCCTCTCTCCTAATTAACGAAACTCAGTTAACGACGGGCAAGCCCTTATATTTGCGGTATTCGTTCCACAATTGGGCTTTGACCTTGGGGTCTGTTTCATTGATCGCCGCTTGTCGAATTTGGGCCTCAAGAACACTATCATTGTCCGCCGGCGGAATATCTTCGGGCAGTTTCCCACCTGACGATTGGCCACCTCGTTGGCTGTCAGCCTTATCGTCAACCGTTGGTTCATCGCCGAGGAAGCCGCTTTGTTCAGGGGTTTGGCCGTTCGCATTTTCATCCATTGTCGGTTTTTCGTCTCCTGACATGTCAGACGACGCGACGGAATTGAGCTCTGCAGATGATGCCGAGCCAGCACGGCCATCACCATCAGTGCCATCACCCCCGTCACGCGCAGCGTTAGCGGCATTTTCAGCGGCAGTCTGGCACGCATCAAATTTACTCAGCGATCGGGACAAGGCCTGATCCATAAGGGCCAGTTTTTCGGCGTTGGTCAGCGTCGGGTCATTGACGTAATCAATGGAGACATTGGTGCAGTCGTATATTAATCCCGGTGCAGCTGGCTTGGCGCTGGCGTCATTGGATTGCGCCGCCGCTGGACCAAGCGTCGCAAGTCCAAGGGATGACGTCATTAAAAGGACAGCAAAACCGTTCACCCTTATCATATCCTCACCAAGACTCAGATCGCCCCGAACGCTTCTTTTAGAACGAGTATTCCACACCTTTTGGCCTTGTGACTCAACGGAAATGTTGGGTCAACAGTCCCAATGACATGACCGGTCCGCAAATTCTCATCCGCCACCAAACCTACATCACCACATTAAAGGCAATACTAATGCGGTCGTCCGTGATCTCACTTGGCATAACGCTGTGACGCAACCAGCTTCTGAACAGCACGAGCCGGCCCGGAACGGGTTGAACTCGAAAAGTCGGCATGTTCAAGGCGGTTGGTTCGGTTACCGGTGGTTCGAGCATCTGGTCTGACAATGGCGAGTGAAATACCACCTCGCCACAGCCTTCCGGTGCCTTGGGATAATATATTCCACTGAAAACATGATTGGGGTGGCAGTGAACTTCCTGAGAATGGCCTTGTCCATACACGTTCACCCAGCACTCATTGATTCGTGGGGGATGATTTTTGACATCAAACTTCAGTTCCAGCGCATACTTATTAATTTCTTCCAGAACCACGTCTTTTAATCCGCTAAAGGGCTCCATATCGGTCAACCGCTGACCACTCAAAATCGTCGTGTATACGTTGCATGCCCAAGACCCCGGTTTGGTATTGGGTTGCGTTTTCATCAGGTCGTAGGTCCCCTTACACAACTTTTCATTCAACGCCGCCGAACCATTAATATCGGTGATTTGAATCGTGGTCGGGAAAATCATGACAATTTCTGCCTGGTTTGACATCGGGCGCGGGGACCTTTCACTGCTAATTTTTATTGACCAATTCGACCATATTGCTAGGGGTTCCAAAAAAACACAACGCAGTTTGTCGGGTTTAGGACTTCAACGCCTCGATGTGACTTAAATCAGATGAAATTTTTCCGTATTGCTTTAGTATAAATGGATCGTCATCGCTTCGTATGTATTGATTTCAACACATGATCGTTGAGCACCAGTCGGATGAATAAGGCGCTATTGGGGTTTCTCAAGCTCGTCGGCGGGGCCGTGCGTGATCTTTCGCCGATCGTTCTGGTGGTCGCTTTTTTCCAAATTGCTGTGCTTCACCAACCGTTCCCCAATCTTGACAGCATAATTGTCGGCCTGGTCTGCGTCATTCTCGGCCTCGCATTTTTTATCCAAGGGCTGGAAATGGGCCTGTTTCCCATTGGCGAGGCCTTGGCAACCGCAATGACCCGTAAAGGCAGCCTGATCGGCCTGCTGGCCTTTGCGTTCATGCTGGGTTTTGGCACCACCATTGCTGAGCCGGCGTTGACCGCCGTTGCAGCTGAAGCTGCGGAAATAGCCGGTCAGGCCGGCGCCATCGACGATACGTCCGCCGCCAAGGGTGATTACGCCATTGGCTTGCGGGTAACTGTCGCGGTGTCAGTCGGTGCTGCATTGGTTCTTGGTGTTTTCCGTATTTTGGTCGGCTGGCCTATTCAATATTTTATTATTGGTGGGTATATTCTTGTGGTAATCATTACGATTTTTGCCCCGCCGGAAATTATCGGCATCGCTTACGATACCGGCGGGGTAACCACATCAACCATCACCGTTCCTTTGGTGACAGCCTTGGGGGTCGGGTTGGCGAGTACCATTAAGGGACGCAACCCGATGCTCGATGGCTTTGGTCTGATCGCCTTTGCCAGCCTGACACCAATGATTTTTGTCATGATTTTTGGCATGGTCGCATGACTGACCTACTCGCCCACCTTATGGAGGTAACCGCAACGACGCTACTGGACGTCCTGCCAATTGCCATCATCCTGTTTGTTTTTCAGGCCTTTGTCATCCGACGGAAACCGGCAAACCTGAAAAAAATTCTAATCGGCTTCCTCTACGTTTTGGTTGGTCTTAGCCTGTTTCTGGTGGGGTTGGAAGAGGCCCTGTTTCCCCTGGGCAAAGCCATGGCGAAAATGTTGACCAATCCGGATTTTCTCGGGATTGCCACCGGTGAACCAGGTCACTGGGATGATTATATCTGGGTCTACGTTTTTGCGGCGGCGATGGGTTTTGCGACCACCATCGCAGAACCGTCGCTGATTGCCGTATCCTTGAAGGCGCAGGAGGTGTCCGGCGGCACCTTGCGCGCCTTCGAGCTTCGTATTGCGGTTGCGTTTGGCGTCGCCATTGGTGTTAGCCTCGGCGCCTACAGGATCGTATCGGGCACACCGCTTCCCTATTACATCATGGCCGGATATTCACTGGTGATTATCCAAACGTTCATGGCGTCAAAGTCAATCATTCCACTGGCCTATGATTCAGGCGGTGTCACCACATCAACGGTTACTGTGCCCGTCGTCGCCGCACTTGGTTTGGGACTGGCCAGCGCAATTCCCGACCGCAGCCCACTGCTTGACGGCTTTGGACTAATCGCCTTTGCCAGCGTATTTCCAATCGTTTCCGTGCTCGGTTACGACATGTTGATCCGTTGGATCAGAGGCCGAAGAAAACAACCGCAAAAGGAGAGAAGAGCATGAATCTCAAAATCATCATGGCCTTTGTCGCAGACGACAAAACAGAAACGGTTCTGGAGACGGCCCGGCAGGCTGGATGCACCGGGGCGACGGTCATTACAGGGGTGCGCGGCGAAGGATTGGTTCCGGAAAAAACATTTCTGGGTCTGGATTTATCGGCGCAACGCAATGTGCTTTTGTTTCTTGTTGCCGCACCCAAGGCACGGGAAATCCTTGAAACCATTTCCTCGGCCGCACGTTTTGACGATGAGCCAGGATCAGGAATCGCTATCCAAATTGAAATCGAAGACGCCGTTGGGCTAAAAACCCAGGAAGAAACCCTGATACACGAAATCGAGGAATCATTATGAGCGAGCCATCCTATACCGCCGTTTCAGAGGTCATGAACACCAACATCATTTCGATCATCGCGACGGCAACCGTCCATGACGCCACCGAATTGATGCGAGAACACGGCACCAGCTCAGTCATCGTTGAGCGGCGTGATAAATCCGATGAGTTCGGCTTGATCGTCGTATCTGATATTGCCAGTAAAGTTCTGGCCTTAAATTTGTCCCCAAAGCGGGTCAACGTATACGAAATCATGTCAAAACCAGTGATCACCGTGCCCGCCGATATGAACATTGTTTACGCGATGCGCATGTTGTCACGTTTTCAGTTAAGTCGCGCATTGGTAATCGACCATGACCGGAATCCACTTGGGATCGTCACCGTCCGAGATATGGTTTTACGTAATATAAAGGAGGTCGAGACGGACTAAAGTATCGGTTCAATGACGACTTGTTCGTGATGGCCCTGGATGAAATGATAGCCCATGGTTGATCAGGATATACATATTTCAAAGCTGACAGGTTTTGTTACGCTGGTTGTCGGCGGATTGTTGGTGGTTGCCATCTCTCTTGGTGCTTACCTGAATTACCACGCCTATCAATCAACCTTGCTTGAACTGACACGCAGCCGCCTTTTGTTGGTCGCCACCGACCTTCAAAGCAGCCTCAACAACGCCTCTCATCAACCGTCGAAATATCGCCAATTTTTGGTCGATGTGATGAAATCGGAACCCTCCATTCGCTCCATTCAGGTGTCAGGACTGAGCCGTGCGACGGATATCAAATGGCCGAACAAACTCACGCCGCCCTTGTCCGATAACACGATGATTATCGAGGCGCCGCGCGCTGTGAACGCCGATGCCGATGCTAACGTGGCCGTCACCCTTCATTATGCGCTCAACTATGAGCGTCAACTGCTCGCAGACAAACGCCGACACTTAGGCGTGATATCATTGAGCGGGGCCCTGCTTCTGACCGTGCTGGCCTGGATCACCGCCCACCTGATCTTGCGACCACTACGATCATTCTCCCGTTGGATGGCGCAAGATTTCAACGCGGTCCTGCAGGGTCAAGATACCACCGTTCCAGACACGCCAGTTTTATGGCAGGAAGAAACCGCTTATTTGGATTTCCAGCACGATACTAGGGTCATCCTGAATGTGTTGAAGGAAGCGGAAGACTACGGGTTAACCGACAAACCGACGACAAGGCCGTTGCCATGAATGCGGCCACATCGACCCTGATGAACAGCCTTCAGCGCAAAATTTTTATCCTGATTACGGTTGTAACCTGTGTCGGGTTTATTGGCATTTCCGACATCACCTCATCGTATGACGAAACGAACCTGAGCCCCCTGTACACTGCCAAAATCGACACCTCAACAAAATATCTGCTGCAAAAAATGTCGGCGCTGGAACTATCGGCGTCTATGGCGCCTCGGCTCGCCGTGGTGTTCAACGGTGCCCTTAATCAAACGCCTGAATTTACCTATCTGGCCATCATGGATGAAAAAAAGGACCTGCTGGTCGAAGCCGGAGATCGACCAGGCGGCCTTGTCAACCTTGACCAAAAGCAACCGCAACAATTCTTTGATGAGCAAATAATCCACGTCCATCCATTGAGCGGGACAGCCTTATCAACGCGATTGCGTGGGCCACGCGGTGGGCATGGTTCAGTTTTGTTAGTCGGCACGAAAAACGGCGGCCTGCGAGGTCACCTATTTGATCGGCTGCCTGTTTTATTGAGCGCTTTGCTGGCAATTGTTTGGCTTGGTTTTGAGATCGTGCGATCCGTTCTGAATATTCACATGCGCATACCTTTTCAGGTTCTTGCGGACCAGATGGCCCGCATCAGGGTCGGAGATTTTCGATCAAAAATACCGCCCCAACCGAGCAACCCGTTTACCAACATGGCGAAATCGCTCAATACTTTTGTTAACCGGATCAATGGGCACTTCGTCGTCATGCAAATCTTGGCCGGTGACCTTGAAACAAACGGAGATCCAGCCAATCAGCAAACCCGCAAACGACTGAGTGCCCATATGGCACAATTGCTGGACCGCTTTTATTTTGCCGAAGATGGGAAAACCCCACCGGCATCCCCGGCCCCGGCCTCAGCCATACGGCTGCCATTATTTTTATTGTCGTTCACAGAGCTTTTGACCTATTCCTTTTTTCCGAATTTTGCCGCCGAGTTTCATACGCCTGAAAGCGGCTTGGATATTCACCTGTTCATGGCCTTACCGCTCAGCCTCTTTTTTGCTGCGGCGGCGCTGGCGTCAGCAACCGTACACTTTTGGTCCGCCCGCCTTCCCCTAAACACCATTTTGATTATCGCCGCCCTTTTATCCTTTGTCGGGTACGGTGGCTTGGCCTTCAGCACGTCACTCTACGACCTGTTGATTTGGCGGGGCATCACCGGTTTGGCGATAGGTCTCTTTTTTGCCGCGTGCCAGAAATTCGTTTTGCCCTTTGCGGCACCTGACTCTTTTTCAGGATCAATGAATACTTTTTCACGTCCTCTACTCGCCGGAGGCTTGTTAGGCGTGTCCTTCGGTGGAGTGCTGGCAAGTCATTTGCTCTTTTCTGAGGTAGTCCTGATCGCCGCTCTTTGCGCCCTGATATCGGCGGTTACATTGATGGGAACATTGAGACACTTGTCCGAAATCTGGCCAGACCTAGGACAAAGTGAGGCACCCTGCGGGTTTTTCACCCTACTCAGCACCACCCGGTTTTCTGTTTTCCTTATCCTTGCCATCTTGCCATCGCGTGCGGTCCTCAGCGGTGTGTTTTTCTTGCTGATTCCAGTTTATCTGAGCGAACTTGGCTTCGGCCCCGTTGAAACAGGATGGGTCCTGGCGGCGGCGGCGTTGATCAATTTTATTTTGCTGCCCGTATTTGCCGGGTTGGCAGATCGCTACAGCTTGGTCAAACTACCCATATTCACCGGATTTCTGTTCATTGGAGCGGCGGCGGTCTCTCTGACTCAATGGCAAAATGCTCTAACCGTCATTTCGGTTGCGATCATCATTGGCTTTGGTTTGGCATTTAACCTCGCACCGACCCTGGCGGCACTGCCAAAACTCTGCGCCAAGGAGTTTTCATCACCAGATCGCGCCCGTGTAGTGATGATTTATCGGGCGGTTGAAGCGGTCGGCATGCTTGCCGGACCACTGATTTTGGCAGGCCTTGCCGGGACCATGGGGTATGGGCAAATCCTCTACTCCATAGGGGGTGCAATATTATTGATTGCAGCTCTATTTGGAATATTTTTTTCGATTTTCCGTCTGCAACCAAAAGTGCCTGACGACGCCCCTCATCCCTAAACCGCCTCATCCTGTTCAACAGTCCAGATGCGGGCATGCTGTTCATCGTCCGTTTTGGCGACCACATGAATGCGCTCGGTGATGCCTTCGGTTGTCAGCTCACGGGTAATTGACAATAACGTCCCGAGAGGATGGTCACATAATCCCTGTGCATCGGACACTTCCATCCGGGCCGCCTCCAGTGCCGCTGACAAGTCCGGTGCGCCATAATGCTGGTTAAGATGGTCGCCAAGGGCGCGGATCACATCATCGGTTTCTTGTTCATTAATCGACACGACCTGTACAAATGTCGCCCGACCAAAACTGCCAACACCCAGCCAACCGTTGCGAAAGGCCAGTTGCTGCTTATTGTCCATCTGCTCAGCATCGACGTCGGCGAAGGCAAACGTTCCGGTCACCGCCCACTCTCCGGGAAACGCAGCCTTGGGAAGGGCCTTCTGGTCGGAAATATCCAACTGCACGGTTTTCAAAAATTTCATCATATGCTCTCGAACTTAATTCGGTGACGACTCGGGCAAGACTACCCAAACGCGACCGGGCGTTCTACAGTCATTTTTCGACGTAAAAATAATTGAGAGAAAAAATGCTCCCACGCCACATCACAACGGCCTTCGCACTCATCCTGTCAATCGTAGCCTTTAATCCCCAGCCGGCACCGGCGTTTGAGGCAAACGTTCTCAACTCGGTGGTAAGCGTCCTGCCGAACTGGCTGCGCTGGAAGCAGGCGGACAGCAAGGCACGCATGCCCGACGCCCCGGAAGGAACCGCCGTTGCCATTTTGGCGGGCGGGTATTTGATCACCAATGCCCATGTTTTAGGGTCCGCAAAAGAGGTCGATATTCGGTTGAATGATGGCAAATTAGTCGCCGTCCAAATTGTCGGGCGAGACCTCAGAACGGATCTGGCGTTATTGAAGGCACCAGAGGACTTGCCGCTGCTGCCCCCCTCCGCGATCCCATCGTTGGGGTCTGATGTCTGTAGCGTTGGCAATCAGTTTGGTCTTGGGCTTTCGGTCACCTGTGGTGTGGTCTCTGCGGTTCACCGGACCGGAACAGGGTTTAATGTTGTTGAGGACTTCATCCAAACGGACGCAACGGTCAATCCCGGCGGATCGGGGGGCGCATTGGTTAACACCAACGGCCAACTGGTTGGCATGGTGTCGGCGATTTTCACCAAAAATAGCGATTCCAACATCGGCATCAATTTTGCCGCATCCACGCCGCTGCTGATGCGGGTTGCCACCGATATTCGCGATCATGGGCGGGTCATGTGGGGACGTTCTGGATTACGGGTTGGTGCCCTGAGTATCGATCAACGGCGAACCGTAAGTGGTGCTAAAATCATCCATATTGAGCCCGACGGCGCGGCCCAACGCGCGGGCCTAAAGTCCAACGACATCATCGTTCAGGTTGGTGATCGCCGGATCATCAAACCAACTGACGCGACCAGTGCCATCGCCCTTTACCGTCCGGGCGATAAGATTCTGATCATTTATCAGCGCCCGGACAAGCGTGGAGGCGAACGCCGGGAAACGACGTTATTACTGGCACCATAAATCACCAATTCGTTATTTGTGCGCCGCCAGCACCATCGTTAAATTTCACCGATGCCCAGTCAACGTCCCTATCTGATGGTCGCAATCATCGCCATCCTTGCGCTTGAAGTTCACTTTTTTGGTGCCAACAATGATTTAAAGCTGTTGTTTCCCATTGGCGTGGGCATGGGGCTTGCCCTTTATCACGCTGCCTTCGGCTTTACGTCCGCCTACCGCCGGGCCATTGTTGATAAGGATTTATCAGGGGTGTCGGCGCAAATGATCATGCTGGCCGTTGCCATGATCCTATTCGCCCCGATATTGGCAAACGGTGAAATTTTTGGTCACCGTGTCGGCGGGGCCGTGGCGCCAGTTGGTGTATCCATGGCCTTCGGTGCCTTTTTATTCGGCGTCGGCATGCAACTGGCGAGCGGATGTGGCTCAGGAACGCTGTTTACCGCTGGCGGCGGAAATGCGCGGATGCTTGTTGTCTTGTTGTTTTTTTGCGTCGGCGGATTTTGGGGCAGTCTAAATTTACACCTATGGCAAACGCTTCCCGACATGGGCAGCGTCTCTCTCGGTCACAAACTGGGTTGGAAAACGGCAATCGGCGGGCAACTGGCTGCTCTGCTTGTCGTTTATCTTGGATTGCGCAGGCTCGGCGGTAGAAATCATAGACCGTTATGGTTTAACGATAAATTCCGCCCGATACATCTGTTGGCGGGCCCCTGGCCATTATTGCTCAGTGCTCTGCTACTGGCGGTTTTCAATTGGCTGACCTTGCTGATCGCCGGGCACCCGTGGTCAGTGACCTGGGCGTTTGCCTTATGGGGCGCGAAAGCAGCCGCCTTAGTGGGATGGGATTCCATGAGCAGCGGCTTCTGGACCGGTGGCTTTCAGGACCGAGCGTTTAACAGCTCAGTGCTCAACGACGTTACGTCGGTGATGAATTTTGGCATCATGCTGGGTGCCTTTCTGGCGGCGTCTCTGTCCGGCAAAATTGCGCCGCGACTTAATATGGGCATGCGACCTTTCATCAGTGCTGTCATTGGCGGATTGATGCTGGGCTATGGCGCACGCTTAGGTTACGGCTGCAACATTGGCGCATTTTTTAGCGGCGTCGCATCAACAAGTTTGCATGGGTGGGTTTGGATTATCGCTGCCCTAATCGGTAATTGGGCCGGCATCAAGCTTAGGCCCAGATTTCACCTTTCTAATGCGACGACGTGATAACGCAACGCTCACGCCTTGTTGATTTGCCCGTGCCCCCTATCACATCCTATGTGAAGGGAATGTCACATCTTATGTGAGTGAGAGTGATCCGACTGCCCATAAGGAGCCTTTGATATGATCTATTTTCGCCATGCCGTTCTGTTTGCCGCTTCGGCCGGAGCATTGATTTCAATGTCTACGACCACGGCCTTTGCCACTGAAGTCATTGAACTGAACCAGACGCCGTGTCAGTTCCTGGAGCCGGAGAACACCGATCACAAATTCAAATCAACAAAAAAGGCTGACTGTGAAGCCGAAAACAAACGCTCTCAGGAAAGCCGTTTGGCATCGGCGAAAACCTTAACACTTAAATCTGGCGACTATATCTTCCGCGTCAAAAACAAAAACGTTTCCTACCCGTTAGGCTTCTGGTTACGTGGTGACGGTATTTTAAACCGCGCCAGGCTGCCAAGCGTCTCTGGTGGAGGCCTAACAACCGGAACATCCAGAGATTATAAGATCACCTTGAAGCCGGGTGACTATGTGTATTCCTGTCCGCTCAACACCACCCCTGATTACAAACTGGTGGTCACCAAGTAGGAACAATCTGGTCGGTCTTACGGCGTAACACGGACCAAGCGAAACCCAATAAGAATATGCTTCACCTTAGACGGTCTGGTGTGACGGGCGGATGGTCGGCATACCCCACAACCCTTGTCATCCCAGGACCCGCCCTTAACAATAAAGCGGCCTGGTTTGGCTTGCGTCGATGTCCATTCAAAAACCTGACCGGCAACGTCTTTCACACCGTAAGGGCTGTCCCCGTCGGGGAATGACCCGACCGGCATCGTATCAAATGGTCCGGCATCATGACTGTTCAGTTTATTTGGCGCGTATGTATCGCCCCAGGGAAACCATCGGCCATCTGTTCCACGGGCAGCTTTTTCCCATTCCGCTTCCGTCGGCAATCGCCAATGTTGCCCGGTTTGTCCAGACAACCATTGCGCATAGGCGCTGGCATCCATTTGAGCGACTAACACGACCGGATGTTCTGCCCGGCCCGGCGCATACCGTCCGCTCTGCCAGGCATGACGGCGGGTCCGTGGATAGGCATGGACCAGTCCATATCCATCCCATGTTTTCCGATCAACGTCAGGCGCCGGGTATCCGGTTGATTTAACAAAGGATAGATATTGCCTATTAGTGATCAACGTGGTCGTGATCTGATAGGCAGGCAAATTTGGTTTTGAGCGCGGTTCATCTGCGTACCATTGCCCGGTCCGCGTTCGGTCGTGGCCGTAGGCGGCTTCATCCAACCGGTAGGCGGCGTCTCGTTCTTGACCAGTCGACCCCATGATAAATGGTCCTGGTGGAATATCAGTCAGCTCGGGTACCGTCCAATCGTCGTTGGCGTTAACGCTGGCGTTGGATACCAACAGCACAATAAGCGAGAGTATTCTAAATTTCATTCGGCATCCTGGCGCGTTAACACGGCAAGAGGGACTCACAATTATGTGATGACGGTTGATTCGATCCCCAATCAGCCTTCTGCCAGTTTAGCTCGTGCAATTGAGAATTGATCTCGACAAATAAAATGTACAATTGAGTGAGGAGGCTCCACCGTGCGCCAGATCAAAACCCGTCTTTTATCAACAACTGTTTTGCCCGCATTTTTTATTACCGGGCTGGCCGTCGCTGGCTCCGGCGCTATGGCGTCGTCTTCCGGCGTCAGTGAAGCCAACTCAGGCTTACTACCCATCGCCAAGTCTCGGGGACATGGTGTTGAACTGGCGGCCGCTTGCAATCCATGCGCGGCAAAAAACCCGTGCAATCCCTGCAACCCGTGTGCGGCTAAAAGGGCGTGTAATCCTTGTAATCCATGTGCCGCAAAAAAGGCATGCAATCCGTGTAACCCATGTGCGGCGAAAAACCCATGTAACCCGTGCAATCCCTGCGCGGCGAAAAAGGCGTGTGGTCCTTGTAATCCATGTGCCGCAAAAAAAGCATGCAATCCGTGTAACCCATGTGCGGCGAAAAACCCATGTAACCCATGCAATCCCTGCGCCGGGGCAAAGTCCGCCTCGTTTTCCACCAAGTGTGTGATTCCTCGCCTCGCTGCGGCCTGGGGCTCAAACCCCTGCAACCCGTGCAATCCATGTGCTGCTAAAAAGGCGAGTAACCCGTGTAATCCCTGTAATCCGTGCGCCGCGAAGAACCCGTGTAATCCGTGTGCTGCGAAAAACCCGTGCGCCACGAAAAATCCCTGTAATCCGTGCAATCCCTGCAACCCTTGCGGGGCCGCAGCCGAAGCACCCGAACTTAGCAATGCTGAAGCCAAGGCTGTCTATGATTGCCTGAAACCGGAAATGGTCAAAGCTTATGCCAAAGCTGGCGTCAAACAGGTCATGGGTTACGGCGGTTGGCTAAATGTCGCCAGCGCGCCTTATGCCGCCGCCACGCACGGCGGGCGGTTTGTTAACAACTACGTCGATGCCCACGGTGACTACCGTTACAAAAAATATGAGGCGGCGGGCATGATGCCCCAAGGGACGACACTGGCGAAGGACAGTTTTGTCGCTGATCCCAGCGGCAAGGTTGCAATTGGGCCGCTATTTGTCATGGAGAAAATGGCTAAAGATTGGCGCAAATCGACGGGCGACTGGCGCTACACCATGATTATGCCAAACGGCACCGTTGCCGGGCGCACCGGGATGAAAGGCCTCAGCATGAAATTCTGTGCTGAATGCCATTCTAGCGTTGCCCCAGAACAGGACCACATTATGTTTTTACCTGAAGAAAACCGGGTGAAATTCTAGTCCGCTGACATCGTCCAAACGTGTACAGCGACCACTTTTGGGGCGGCGACTTTCGGGTCGCCGCCCTTGTCTTATCCTTCCCTGTCTTGACCACCGGCAGTACTGCCAAGGCTAATCCGGCAGATCACACAATCTTCACAAAAACTTGAAACGGCTTTACTGCCCTGACATCGGTGAACAGGCTATGGTCGCTTCAGTCAATCGCAACCCCTTAATTCTGGAGTCTAAATTAATGTTCAAAAAAACAGTCAGCGCCCTCGGTATTGCCGCCCTCACGGGGGTCGGCGCGATGAGCGTTCTACCAACCGCCCAGGCGGCGTCTCGCGTTACCAACGCTGTCGCCATCGAACTCGCCGCCGCTTGTAACCCGTGTAATCCATGCGCCGCCAAAAAGAATGCGTGCAACCCATGTAACCCATGTGCCGCAAAAAAGAACGCCTGCAACCCATGCAATCCTTGCGCGGCTAAAAAGAAAAAAAATCCCTGTAATCCCTGCAACCCTTGCGCCGCAAAAAAATCAACAAACTAAAATTCTATAAACTGAAGACGCCGTAGGCCGATGAAAAGCCTGCGGCTTTTTCGTGCCTCCTGCGTTAAATCGGGTTAAATTACAGCGTGATGGTATTTTAAGGAATGCGCAGATGATGAGTGACCTTAACGCCCTGGATCGGGCACAACTTGAAAAAATGGTAGAGGCCGGAAGCATCGTCATTGAGTGTTACCGGGTTCTAGGCAAGGGTTCGTCCAACATCGTCGCCGAAGTATTGCGTCATCAGGGCGAGTTTTTCGAGTGGGACCATTACCCAAGCGGTGATATTTATGATCATGAAACCCATTCCCAATACTATTACCATGCCCACCCGCCAGAAAACCGGGCCCATATTTGGGGAGACGAGCATGGTCATTTCCACACGTTCCTACGGCCCAAGGGCATGCCATCATCGATAAAGCCGGTTAAACTTCCGGACTATAAAAAACCGCAAGACGATAACGACGCGCTCACTCATTTTGTCGGCATATCGATGAACACGGCGGGTTTTCCTGTTCGTATTTTCACCACCAACCGATGGGTTACCGGCGAAACCTGGTACGCTGCCAACAGCGTAAAAAAGCTATTGCCGCGGTTCGAAATGGATCTGGCGACCCAGTCCTGGCCGACCAATCTATGGCTGACAAATATGCTTCGCTTATTTCAACCGACAATCGACGATCTTCTTGATCAACGTGATCTGGCGGTAAGCGACTGGGAGGCGAAACACCCTGGCATCAACGCCTATGAAGACCGTGAACTGGAAATTACGTCAATTGCCGATATTTCCGTGGAAAAACAAATCCAGGCCGTGGGGCAGGCCTGGAAACAAAAGATCGGATAATTTTAGTCGCTGGCAACGGCGCGGGTGCTGATCATCGCCTTAATGTCTTCGTCGGCATATCCATATTCAAGCAAGACCTCCCGCGTATGTTCTCCATAAACCGGGGCCCCATGGAGAACGCCGCCCGGTGTTTTCGAAAATTTGATTGGTGCGCCGATGGTTTTAACCGGCCCCAGTTTTGAATGAACCGGTTCAGGGATCATGTCACGGGCACGCGCATGGGGGTCGTCATGCATCTCCGTCACATCAAGAACCGGGCCGGCGGGAACGCCCGCCGCTTCGAAACGATTTAACCAATCCGCACGGCTACACATTGCAATGTCAGCGCCGAGGATGTCGCTCAAAGCCGCGAGGTTTTTCATTCGTGACGGATTGTCGATAAACCGCGGGTCATCCAAAAGGTCTTGCCGCCCCATAGCCCCGACCATGCGTTCCCAATTGCCCTGGTTTGCCGCACCGACAGTCAGCCAACCATCGTTGGCCTCGAACGCCTGATAAGGGGCATTTAACGGATGGGCCGAACCCATTGGTCCTGGCGCGTCTCCGGTTGCAAAGCCGATGGCAGATTGCCAATAGGTATGGATGATCCCGGCTTCGAAAAGGGAGGTGTCAACCCGCTGGCCCTGCCCGGTTTTTAAACGATGGGTATACGCGGCCAAGACCCCAAGCGCGCCCAGAATACCGCCAGTGATATCGGTCACCGGCGCGCCGACTTTAACCAAAGGGTGGTCGCCGCCCTCTCCAGTAATACTCATCAAGCCGCTCATACCCTGGGCGATCAAATCAAAACCACCACGGTCTTTATAGGGTCCCGTCCTGCCAAAGCCGGATATTTCGCAATAGATTAATCCAGGATTAACGTGCTGGAGACTGTCGTAACCCAAGCCCAATCGGTCCATGGTTCCGGCCCGGTAGTTTTCAATCACCACATCCGCCGTTTCCAGCATTTTGCGGACTAAGTCCTTGCCGGACGGCGTCTTTAAATCGACGGCAATACCGCGCTTGTTGCGGTTCATCATCATATAGGCGGCGGATTCACCATCTATTTCTGGTGGCAAAAATCGTCTCGAGTCATCCCCGCCCGGATATTTTTCAACCTTAATAACGTCGGCCCCCATATCCGCCAACATCATGCCACAAACCGGACCTGCCATGATGTGGGCAAGCTCAATCACTTTCAGGCCTTTTAAGGGGCCGGACCTTTCGACCATGTCATTGTCCTTTGAATTGAGGCGTACGTTTTTCCAGAAATGCCCGGTAACCTTCGGCAAAGTCTTCGGTGTCGTAACAGGCATATCCCTCGCGAATTTCACGATCACTCAAGGGGTGATTTTCGGCCAGTCGGTTAAGGAACTTTCGATGCCAACGATGGACCAGCGGAGCACCAGCGGCAATTCGTCGGGCAGTTTCCATGGCCTCGTTGGTGACCTGATCGGCGGCGACCACGCGAGAGACCACCCCCTTGCCTAAGGCTTCCTCAGCTCCAAAAACGCGGCCTTCGAGAAGAATCTCATAGGCCACCGACGGCCCAACCAAAGCCGCCAATGCGTCGATTTCGGTATACCCCATAACCAGACCGAGGCGGGCAATTGGCACACCGAAGCGGCTGTTGTCGCCGCAGATGCGGATATCACACAATCCGGCGATCTCTAGTCCGCCGCCAACACAAATCCCGTGAATCATCGCCACCTTGGGGTGCGGACAGTCACGCAGGGCATTGATCGTATCGTGCATGATGCCCCCATACTCCTCGGCCTGTTGGGCATTTGACCGCACGGTCTCAAATTCCGAGATATCATTCCCCGGGCTGAAGGCTTTTTCCCCGGCCCCACGAACGACGATGCAACGCACGGTGTTGTCCCGAGATAGGTCACTGACCCGCGTACCCAACAGTTCCCACATGGGTTTGGTGAACGCATTCAACTTTTGTGGTCGGTTGAGCGTTAGCGTCACGATATCTTGATCACGTTGGACGATAACTGTCGGTTCGGGGGTATTCATGAATTCAAGGCATTCTCAGTGAGATAAGCCATGGCTTTATCAACGCCCCCTTTCTGATGCGGGACGTCCGCCAGACTGAGGCCCATTTCAACCCCGGCCAACGTTCCCATCAAGGTCAGGTCATTCATATCCCCCAAATGCCCAATCCGGAAGACCTTGCCTTTGACTTTGCCGAGACCCGTGCCGAGAGACATATCAAATGCCTCAAGAATTTTCCCACGTACCTGATCTGCATCACACCCGTCAGGCACCAGAACAGCCGTCAGCACGCTGGAATACTCATCTGGGTTCTGGCAAAGAATCTCCAGTCCCCACGCCTGAACGGCACATCGGGTTGCTGCGGCCATTCGGTCATGGCGGGCGAAAACCTGATCCAGACCTTCCTCCAGCAACATATCAATGGCTTCACGCAATCCGTATAAAAGGTTGGTTGATGGTGTATAGGGGTAATAGCCCGTTGCATTATTACTGAGCATCGCGCCCCAGTCCCAATAGGACCGCTGAAACCCGTTAGCTTTCGACGCTTGAAGCGCTTTTTCACTGATTGCATTGAACCCTAATCCCGGCGGCAGCATCAAGCCTTTCTGCGAACAACTGACGGTCACATCGACGCCCCATTCATCATGCCGATAATCAATTGATGCCAACGACGAGATCGTATCAACAAAAAACAGGGCGGGATGGTTTGCCGCATCGATTGCCTTGCGAACCGCGCCAACGTTAGAAGCGACGCCGGTGGAGGTTTCATTGTGGACCATACACACAGCCTTGATTTGATGGTCCTTATCTTCGGCTAAACGGGATTCAACGGCGTCCGCCGATACACCGCCACGCCAATCGCCCGAAATATATTCCGCATCCAAACCAATGCGTCCGGCCAATTCGCACCACAGGCCGGCGAACTGACCCGTCTCAAACATCAATACTTTATCGCCGGGTGACAACGTGTTGACCATCGCCGCTTCCCAGGCACCGGTGCCGGATGACGGATAAATGATGACCGGGCCCGAGGTTTTAAAAATTTGTTTCAGATCTTCCAAAACACTCTTCGACAGGCCGCCGAAGCCTGGCCCACGGTGATCCATGGTCGGGCGATCAATCGCACGAAGAATCCGGTCGGGCACATTGCTGGGGCCCGGAATTTGCAAAAAATGTCGTCCGCTTCGAAACGTCATGGCTGGTTCCTTCATAAATGGGCAGCTTAAATCGTTAAATCTTGGGTTTTGTCTATTATGAATTCATTTTTAATTCTACACAATGGCAAAATATCCATATTTTTTGGCATAATTTCCATAATAATTTATCTCTATTGTATTTTGAATTCATTTTTATATACTTCAACTTTCAATCACCAATTCGGAAGTGCCCATGGAAACGCCAAAACACGTTCGCGGAAAGTTCACCGCCCGCATTGGCGACAGCGCACTGGCCGGGCGTCTGAAATCAGAATTGCTCGGCGACGTGTTATTTGATCCGTTTAGTCGTGGGCGCTACTCAACCGACGCGTCTATTTATCAGATCGAGCCGATTGGTGTCGTCGTTCCAAAAAATACGCAAGACATCGTCCGGACGATCCAGATCGCCAGTGATGAAGGCATCCCAATTCTTCCCCGTGGCGGCGGCACGTCACAATGCGGACAAACCGTTGGTGAGGCGCTTGTCATTGATGTTTCCAAACACCTGAACCGCATACATGATCTCGACGTCAAGAACCGTACGGTATGGGTTGACCCGGGCGTGGTGCTCGATGACCTCAATACAGTATTAAAAGACCATGGCCTATGGTTTCCTGTCGATGTCTCGACCTCAAGTCGCGCCACCTTGGGCGGCATGGCAGGCAACAACAGTTGCGGTGCCCGGTCCCTGCGTTACGGCACCATGCGTGACAATGTCCGGGCAATTGACGGCCTGCTGGCGGACGGCAGCGCCATGCATTTTGGCGAAATCTCCTCCACTGACCCAATTGCCAATCTGGCACCCCGGCAACATCAACTGACCGACTTGTTGCTCGGTATTGGCCGCCAACATGACGGTGAAATACGGTCCGGCTTTCCTGACCTTATGCGCCGCGTTGGGGGGTATAATGTCGATGCCTTGATTGCGGACGGCGCACCAAAAGGCGCTTGGGCGAACGCAACGGTCAACACCAATCGCCCTTACCCGAACCTCGCCCATTTGCTGGTCGGCTCAGAAGGAACGCTGGCCTTCTCGACCCGTCTTCAACTCGACCTGCAACCGTTGGCCAACAACAAAGTTCTCGGTATCTGCCATTTCCCGACGTTCCATGATGCCATGGCGTCGGCCCAGCACATTGTCGCGCTTGGCCCCGCCGCCGTCGAACTCGTTGACCGGACAATGATCAACCTTGCCCGCGACATTCCGATGTTTAGGTCGACCGTCACGCAGTTTGTTCAAGGCCAGCCAGGCGCAATTTTATTGGTCGAATTTGCCGGTGACGGGCAGCAAGAACAGGTGCGGGATCTGAAGCGGTTGGCCGAGTTGATGGCCGGGCTCGGGTTTCCGGGCGGGGTGGTTGAGGCCATCGATCCCGGCTTTCAAAAGGCCGTTTGGGACGTGCGGAAAGCCGGGCTTAATATCATGATGTCGATGAAAGGCGACGGCAAACCGATCTCATTCATTGAAGATTGCGCCGTCAAGCTGGAAGACCTTGCCGACTACACCTCTCGATTGACCGAAGTTTTTCGCGCCCACAATACTGAAGGCACTTGGTATGCCCATGCCTCTGTCGGGTGTTTGCATGTCCGTCCCGTAATCAATCTGAAAAACGACCTCGGGGCGAAACAGATGCGTGCCATCGCCGAACAGGCATTCGCCATGGTGCGCGAATACAAGGGATCGCACTCGGGTGAACATGGTGACGGTCTGGTCCGTTCTGAATTCCACGAAGCCATGTTTGGCAAACCCATGGTCGATATCTTCAGAACCGTCAAACACGCCTTCGATCCCGACACCCGTATGAACCCCGGCAAGATTATCGACCCGCCACAGATGGATGATCGCCAGTTGTTTCGTTTCAAACCCGGTTACAAGACTGAAGCTCTGGACACAGCTTTTGACTGGTCAGCGTGGGGTGGGTTCGGGGGCGCGATTGAAATGTGTAACAATAACGGAGCCTGCCGCAAGCGAACCGGCGGGGTCATGTGCCCGTCTTTCCGGGCCAGCGGCGATGAGCGACATTTGACCCGTGGCCGCGCCAATTCCCTTCGTCTCGCCTTGTCCGGGCAACTCGGAGCGGACGCCCTGACCTCCGACGATATGTATGAAACCATGAAGCTGTGCGTCAGTTGCAAGGGTTGCAAACGGGAATGCCCAACCGGCGTTGACATGGCCAAGATGAAGACAGAATTCCTCTATCATTATCATCGACGTCACAAACTTCGCTTGTTCGACAAACTGGTCGCCTACCTTCCACGCTACGCGCCAATGGCATCGAAATTTGGCTGGCTACTCAACTTGCGAAACCATGTCCCAGGGGCAGCAAGGCTTGCTGAACTGTTGACAGGAATGAGCGCCAAACGAGACTTGCCGAAGTGGTCAAGTCGACCATTTCTAACCTCGGAACACCCTCACGTAGACGCCCAGGATGACCGTACCGAGGTCGTTTTATGGGCAGACACCTTCAATACCTATTTCGAACCCGAGAACACCCGCGCCGCCCTCAGCGTCCTGAACGCCGCCGGCTATCATGTTCATATCGCGAAACCAAAAGATCACGGGCGACCGTTGTGTTGCGGGCGCACATTCCTGGCGGCAGGCCTGATTGACGAAGCCCGTACCGAGGCCCAGCGCCTTATCGACGCCGTCGGCGAATTTGTTGAGCGCGGCGTTCCGATTATTGGTCTGGAACCGTCGTGCCTTTTGACATTACGGGACGAAATTCCAGACCTTTTTCCGGGCGACACAAGTAAACGCCTAGCCAGCCATTCTTTTCTATTGGAAGAATTCCTAGCCGCCGAGGCCGCGGCTGGAAACCTGGACCTTCCATTGAAACCGATTAACGGCAACAAGGTTATGCTGCACGGCCATTGCCATCAAAAAGCCTTTGATGTTATGGGCGCGGTGGAAGCCACACTAAAACTCATCCCCGACCTTGATGTCGAATCGATTGACAGTGGATGCTGTGGCATGGCCGGTGCCTTTGGTTACGATGCCGACAATCAGGCCATCTCCATGGCGATGGCGGAACTCGACCTGTTTCCAGCCGTTAGGCAGGCGCAAGAGCACGCCCTGATCGTTGCCGACGGCACCAGTTGCCGCCACCAGATTGCCGATGGCACGGCGCGTACGGCGCTGCATGTGGCACGTGTGCTTGAGCAAGCGCTGAATGACAAAGGGAATCCTAATGCAAAACCAACATAATGTGGTGTCGCTCGACGGCGAAGACCCGATTAGACGCACTACATTGCATCAGCAGATCGCCGGATACCTGCGTCAAATGATCTTCGATGGAGAGCTGGAAGACGGCATGCGTATCCCGGAAAAGGTTTTGTGCACACGCTTTGAAATTTCTCGCACGCCTTTGCGTGAAGCCCTAAAGGTCCTTGCCAACGAAGGACTGATCACCTTGTTGCCCAACCGGGGAGCGCGCGTATCAAAATTGACGCCAGAAGATATCGACGAAGTTTTTCCAGTGATGGGTGCAATGGAAGCTATCGCCGGAGAAATGGCGGCAACGGCGATCACGCTGGACGAGATCGCCGAAATTCGCGCCCTGCATTATCAGATGGCCCTGCATCATACGCGCGGACAGCGCCCTCAGTATTTCGCCCTCAATCAGAAAATCCACGAGTTGATTTTGAAGGCTGCACGAAACCCGACATTGAGCCAATTGTACAAAACGTTGTCCGGGCGCATTCGCCGTGCCCGTTATATCGCTAATATTTCTCAAGACCGTTGGGACCAGGCCATGGCCGAACACGACGACATTCTTCAGGCATTGGCGGATCGCGACGGAGATGGTCTTGGAAGACTGTTAAAAAACCATCTACTCAATAAGCGCCAAGCGGTCAAAGCGGCAATTCGCGAAAACGAAACAACCTAAACCGTTTGCTCAGGTGATTGCGATCACAGCCAAGCCTGACGTTTCGTCTTACACGTCACCCATTGGTTTCAAACGTTGGTTGTGGTTAGAAAAATGTCTAAAGCTCTATTGTTTCTTACAGATGTCGCATGGTTATTAGGACTGCGGGAATACCGTCGTCCAGTCGTATTTCGCATTCCTCCGTCCGCCCGCTGATCACAGTCAATCACATCCCTGCAATCACCCGCAGTTTGCATGGTACGTCGGCTAACGCATCTGATATGCTGGATCAACGGAACTGATTTAACAGCAACAAAAAAGCAGGGTGCAATGGAACGGCTACTTCAATTTATTTTTGGCCACAAACATGCAGGTGTCCTGCCGGAACGGGTGCAGCACAACATAGCCCGCCAGCAACAGGACGGTGAAAAGCTGATCGGCTGGGTTCAACTGGCACTGGTCTTGACGTTCTCTTCACTTTACGCGCTGTCACCAAAAACCGGGGCAAACGCCATGTTTCAACCGGTACCGTGGGCGATCTCCCTATACGCTCTGTTTACGGTCATTCGATTGATTAGCGCCTACAAAAATTTCCTGCCCAGCTGGTTGTTGATCGGCTCCATTATCATGGATATGGGGCTGCTGATGTTCCTGATCTGGAGCTTCCATATTCAGTACGAGCAACCCGCGTCGTTTTATCTGAAGGCACCGACGGTCATGTATGTTTTTATCTTCATCGCCCTTCGCGCCCTACGCTTTGAGCCCCGGTACATTTTTCTGACCGGGGCCGCCGCCATCATCGGATGGGTCGGCATGGTTCTTTATGTCATCTTGGCAGACCCCGACAACACCATGATCACCCGAAACTACATCGATTATTTGACGTCGAACGCGGTTTTGATTGGTGCCGAAGTTGATAAAATATTGTCCATGGCCGTGGTCACAGCTGTGCTAACCGTCTCCGCAATACGGGCGCAGCGCAACTTAAACATGGCTGTGCTTGATCACACGGCGGCGGAAGATCTATCCCGGTTTGTCTCTCGTGAAGTCGCGGACCGGATCACCTCGGCGGATCAGGCAATCCAACCCGGCGACGGGGAATCGCGTGTGGGTTCAATTATTTTTGCCGATATAGAGGGCTTCTCCACAGTTTCGGAAAAACTGTCGCCGCAAGAACTGGCAGGCATGCTGAACGAATATTTTGAAGCCATGAGCCAAGTGATTGATCGTTACGGCGGTGTCATCACACAGTTTCAAGGTGACATGATGTTGATTACCTTTAACGCCGTTACCTCCGATCCCGATCACGCAAAAAATGCCATGTTGACCGCATTGGCCATCCAGGATGTCGCGCGCGATATGATCTTCTGTCACGGTGCTAAATTGCCGACCCGCTGTGGGATCAATACGGGCGAGATTGTCATCGGCGCGATTGGATCAAAAGACCGATTAACGTTCACCGTTCACGGCGACCAGGTGAACGTCGCCGCCAGATTGGAACCCCTTAACAAACAATACGGCACTTACATTCTGACTGGTCAAAACACAGTCGATGCCTGCACGGCAGATTTCGAGTTTGAACAGGTCGGTGAAGTAACCGTGCGCGGACGCGAAACAGCGACCAAAATTTATACGGTTGCCTCTGAACGGGCGCAGATCAACGCATCAACCAGTTCTGAAAATCCGGTGCCGCCTTCCCCCGTCGTAATGTAAGCCGGTGGCTGATCCAGTTGTTCGGAAAACCCCCTCAGGTTGGCAACACCAACGGCATTTGGGAAAAAGCTGAACATCGGCTGGTCATTAGGGGAATCACCAACGAAGACAAACCGCTCGCGGGCTTTCTCGATATCGATTGAAAAACAGTCCTGCAGGAACGTTCGTGTCATCGTCAGTTTGTCATATGTGCCAAACCATCCGTTGACGTGAATCGAGCTGACTTTGGCGGTTAGCCCTTCCGCCGTCATCATCTCGACAATCTGATTGACGGCATGCGGGGGCAAGGGATCGACGTCTTCACAAAAATCGATGGCGATATCGGCGATGCGGTAAGGTTGATCAGATGCCAGGGCCGTTCCCGGTACTTCAGCCAAAATACGTTCGGCGATGGCCTTCATTTTGGTGCGGTTGTCTTGCGCCTGCTGATCTGGGATTTCAAACCGACTGAGAAACTTTCGCGCCTGATGGTCATAGCGAAAATAAAACGCACCATTTTCGCCAACGACCCCATCGACCGGCCACAGTCGGGCAATATGGTCGCACCACCCAGCGGGTCGACCGGTAATCGGGATCATCAACAAACCGGCGTGTTGAACGCGGGACATCGCGTTGTATGCCTCGGGCGTCAACCTGCCGTCGGTGGTAATTGTATCGTCGATATCAGCCAACACACCAATTAAGGTGGACGCCACCGTCGACGGCAATGAGGCGAGGGGCTGCATCACGCTCACGCCCGTAGGACGCCACCGGTTTGTTTATGCACATTGGCAACGATAGCGTCAGCGACAATCTCGATCTCCGCATCCGTCATCGTTCCTTTGGTTGGTTGCAGGGTAACGTTGATGGCAATCGATTTTTTACCCTCACCAAGATTGCCGCCAACAAACACATCGAAAATCTTAACGTCCGAGATCAATTTCTTGTCTGCCCCCATGGCCGCCCGCGATAGAGCACCAGCTTCGGTGCTTTCATCAACGACAAACGCAAAGTCGCGCTTGACCTGCTGGAACGGAGACAGCTCCAACTTAGGTTTGGCCGCGGATTTTTTTGCTTTGGGCTGCGGCAGACTATCGACGTAGATTTCAAACCCAGCAATGGGTCCTTTTAAGCCAAGCTTACGCAAAATGCCTGGATGAATTTCACCAAAATGAGCCAAGGTGTTTTTTGGTCCTAGTTTCAGGGAACCAGAGCGACCCGGATGGTACCACGCAGGCGCATCGGTGACGGCCTGTAGATTGCCCGTCGCCACATTAAGATCAGCCAACACGGCAAACGCATCAGCCTTGGCATCAAAAGCGTCAACTGGCCGTGCGTTTTCGGCCCAATTACGGTCACCTATTTTTTCGACCCGGATTCCGCTGGCGACAAAAATTTCGTCGCCCGGTTTATCACCGGCAAACTGTGGGCCGACTTCAAACAGGGCAATTCCATCGACACCATAATTGGCGTTGCGCTTAGCCGCATCCAGTAAATTCGGCAATACCGAAGGGCGCATCACGTCAAGGTCCGAACTAATCGGGTTGACCAGCTTTAAGCTTTCATCGACGCCACCAAACAATTTTGCACTGTCGCTGGACAGAAAGGAGTAGGTCACCGCTTCAATCATGCCGCGCCCGGCCAATACACGGCGGGCTTGCGAGTGGCGGCGCTGGTTGGTCAGCAGCGCCGGTAGCGGTAACGCCCCGTCCGGGTGAACTGGCACAACTGGGATTTTATCATAGCCAAAAATTCGTACGACTTCTTCAACCAGACAGGCTTCTCCGACGATATCACTACGCCAGGATGGAACCGAGACCGACAGCTCATCGCTATCGCCGGAAACTTCAAATCCAAGGACAAGAAGGATGCGTTCAATTTCATTTTGCGGCACATCGACACCGCCAAGTTGCTTGACCCGTGCCGGACGTAGCGTCAGCTCCCGCGCCCATTCGGGTTCACCGCCGGCAACGACAAGTTCAGAAGGTTCACCGCCGCATAGGTCAAGGATTAAGCGCGTGGCGATCTCGGCCCCATTGATTAAAAAGGCGGGATCGACACCGCGCTCAAAGCGGAAACGAGCGTCCGAGATGACCTGCAGTTTGCGCCCGGTCGTGGCGGTGCGGATTGGGTCAAAATAGGCGCATTCAAGAAACACGTCGGTTGTCGTCTCCGTACAACCCGAGTGCTCACCACCAATAATGCCGCCCAACGCTTCAACCCGCTGATCGTCGGCAACCGCACACATGGTTTCATCAACCGCATATTCCGACCCGTTAAGAGCCATCAGCTTTTCGCCCGGACGACCCAGGCGCACATGGATATTACCCTCAACCTTACTGACGTCGAATACGTGCAACGGACGACACAGGTCCATGGTCAACAGGTTGGTGATGTCAACCAGGGCCGAGATCGGACGCAAGCCAACCGCTAGTAATTTGTCTTTCAGCCAACCAGGGCTTTCACCATTCTGAACGCCGCGAATGTAACGCCCGACGAACATCGGGCAAGCGTTTTTATTGGCATCGTCGAAATCAAGGGTCACATCAATCGGGCTCTTAAAAGTTCCCGGAACCGGACCATTGGTCAACGGTTTCAGACTGCCGATCCCCGACGCGGCCAAATCACGGGCGATCCCGCGCACCCCCAGACAGTCGCCTCGATTGGGCGTAATGGCGATTTCGATAATCGGATCATCAAGGCCCATGACGTCAATCGCCCGCTCACCAGTTGGCGCATCTTGATCGAGATCGACGATTCCGTCGTGCTCATCCGACAGCCCCATTTCCCGCTCTGACAGCAACATGCCATTGGAGACCACGCCGCGTATTTCCGTCGGTTTCAGGGTGATTCCGGTTCCCGGAATGTAGGACCCGGACGGCGCGAACACGCCTTTCATGCCGGTGCGTGCGTTCGGTGCGCCGCATACCAATTCAACCGTTTCGGTGCCCGTATCAACACGGCAGACGCGCAAACGATCCGCATCCGGATGCTGCGTCGCCTCAATCACATGTCCGACTACAAAACTTTCAAGGCCTTCGCCGCGCTTGGTGACGGTCTCAACCTCCAACCCAACCATCGTCAGGCGCTCGGTTATCTGATCGAGAGATGCATCGGTTTGCAGATGTTCTTTAAGCCAGCTCAACGTGAATTTCATCGGTTGATCCCTCCGACAAGGCTTGGCACATCCAGGGTGCTGAAGCCGTAATGGCGAAGCCAGCGAAGGTCCGTTTCGTAAAACGTCCGCAGATCGGGGATACCGTATTTCAGCATGGCAAGACGTTCGGTGCCAATGCCAAAGGCAAACCCCTGATACCGGGTTGAATCGATATTACAATTGTCGAGAACCTTAGGGTTAACCATACCGCACCCAAGAATCTCCAACCAATCGTCACCACGACCGATGCGCAGTTGACCGCCATCGCGGATGCAGCCGATGTCAACTTCAGCCGACGGTTCCGTGAACGGAAAATAACTCGGGCGAAAGCGAACGGGCAAATCTTCGACACCGAAAAACGCTCGGCAAAATTCAATTAAGCAGCCTTTCAGGTGGCCCATATGGGTGTCTTCATCGATCCACAAGCCTTCGACCTGGTTGAACATCGGCGAATGGGTTGCGTCATAATCACATCGATAGGTGCGCCCAGGGACGATAATGCGAAACGGTGGTTCAGCACTCATCATGGTGCGGATTTGAACCGGCGACGTGTGGGTGCGCAGAACTTTACGCTTATCGAACTCACCCGGCAGATAAAACGTGTCGTGCTCTTGCCGGGCGGGATGGTCTGGCGGGATATTCAGTGCCGTGAAATTGTGCCAATCGTCTTCAATATTTGGCCCTTCACGTACGGTCATACCCATACCGCCAAAAATGGCGACAACTTCGTCAACGGTTTGACTGATCGGATGAATGCGCCCTTCATTTTCCGGGCGGATCGACAGGCTGATATCGATTTTTTCGTCCATCAGGCGCGCGGTTAACGCAGAATCTTCTAGCGCTTCTTTACGCGCTTCAACGGCACCGGCGACGTCATCTTTCAATTGGTTCAAAGATTGCCCGGTGGTTTTTCGCTGCTCAGGGTCCATGCCGCCCAGCGTCTTCATCATCGCGGTAATCCGGCCCTTTTTACTTAGGGCGGAAATTCGAATGTCGTCGAGCTGAGAAAGGTCCGTCGCAGCGGCCACAGCTTCAGTCAATTCCAAACGTAACTTTTCCAAATCTTCCATCGGTCCCTGCCAGACGTTAACCCAAGGTCAAAAACGCAAACGGGAGCCCCCAATTCAGGCGGGCTCCCGTTTCCAAAATAAAGGTCTTAAGCGGAGAAAGGCTTAAGCGGATTTGGTGAGAGCGGCCTGCGCCTGATCTACCAACGCCTTAAACGCTTCCGGTTCGCGAACGGCGATATCAGCCAGCACCTTGCGATCGATTTCGATCCCGGCCTGGCTGAGGCCATTCATAAATTGAGAGTAGTTGAGACCGTGCTCACGGGCGCCAGCGTTAATGCGCTGGATCCACAAACCACGGAAAGTCCGCTTCCTGACCCGGCGGTCACGGTAGGCATATTGCCCTGCTTTTTCGACGCGTTCGACGGCGACGCGAAAGACGTTTTTACCGCGACCCTGGTAGCCGCGGGCCTTCTTCATTACTTTTTTGTGACGGGCGTGGGCGGTAACGCCCCGTTTTACTCGTGCCATTTTTCAGGTTCCTTAAATTCTTTGGGGGCTCAGCCGTAAGGCATGTAGGACTTGACGATACGGGCATCCGCAGCGCTAAGAATCATCGAACTACGGGCCTTACGTTTCATTTTCTGGGAACGCTTGCGCATGCCATGGCGCATAAACGCCGAGTTTGCGCGGACTTTCCCGGACCCCGTGAAGCGGAACCGCTTTTTGGCGCTGGATTTGGTTTTCAGCTTGGGCATTTTGTTTTCCTTTTTTATAAGATTTCAGGTCAACTGTTGAGCGGCTGGGCATGCCCTGCCGGACCGCTCGGAAGCGGGGTTATACCTCTCTCACCCTGCCTTTGCAAGCGATTGCGCGGGCTTTTCGATTGGCGATTTTGACATCACCGCCGGACGCGCGAGGAGTGTGTCAGACGTCCCCGGTATATTCGCCACGGGCTGGGTAGTCTTTGTCGATGGCGAAATCAATTGCCCCGATAAGGTCGGAAAAATGAGGCCTGACGAAAGGCATGGTTTGAACCGATCCATAATAAAGCGTCTGCTCTGGTGTGATCATAAAAAGACCAGGCTCAGCGAATAACGCGGGCTCCTCAACACCGATTGACGTTTTGCCACGTGAGGTCGAGATGTACAGTCCCCATTCACGCGCCTTGGACAGAGACAGGTCATAGGCAAACCGAAGGTCTTTAGCCTCGATTTTTTCCGCCATCTGGCGTGCGCGATCTTCACCGTCGGAACTGATCGCAATGGTTTTAACGCCCCTTTGCGCAAATTCGGACGTGCGTTTCTCCAATTCGGTTAAGTACTTCGCACAGATCGGACAGTGAAGGCCACGGTAAAAACAGATAACCGTTCCGCGCTCGGAACCGTCGTTCCCAAGATCAAACGCACCGTGAGACAGTGTGGGCAGGTTGAGATCTGGGACTTTTTGGCGAGGAATTAGCATTCGATGCTCCAATGTGTGAATTAAGAATCCAGTCAGTGACTTCCTGTTTATCAGAAGTTAAAGTCAGAAAAATATCTTTTATATGATTGAAACACCTAAAGTGCATTATGATCGTCTCTCCGCCTTAATCTCCCGCTTTGCCCTTAAGGTTTCCGTCTGTGCCGTCGGCGCAGGCAACATGCGTTTGCGGGCAAAAGCGGGGAGCAAACAGCCACACCTGATCGAATTTGCAGCGCAAGATGGCAAGTTTTCAGATACCCCCGACGATCTTCTGGTCGAAGCCCACGTAGATTTCGGAGGTGATGCAAATCCCTTGATGGCGGTATTGCCGGGACTCCTTCGCGTTTCGGTCACGGATGAAGAAACCATACTGTTGTTGCGTGTCTTTCTAGCCGAGGCGGAAGCGAGGCGATGCGGATCAGGGACAGCGCTCAACCGATTGGCTGAAGTATTGGTAATTCGAATTTTGCGGACGCAGTTGGAAAAAGGAACGGCCACGCCTGGGGTGTTGGCGGGGTTATCTGATCCCAAAATCAGCCGTGCGATTGTTGCCATGCACGAAACGCCCGGACGTTCGTGGCGAAACCGTGACCTTGCCGCCATCGCCGGTATGTCCATAAGTCGGTTTGCTGATGTATTTCGGACCAAAATGGGGGAACCACCTCAGGCTTACCTCCGACGGTGGCGAATGACATTGGCGCGGCAAGACATGGAGATTGGTGAACGCGTCAGTTCGGTCGCAAGACGGTACGGCTATGCCAGTCCGGAAGCCCTAACCCACAGTTTTCGGCGCTATTTTGGTCACAGCCCGATGGCATTCCGCCCAAGTAAATCCGCGGTCATTTCTCCACGGTAAAATTTCCTAGAACACTTCCGGCGATTTTTGGATCACCGAAAGTGTTCTAACGAGTTGATATCCCCGCAAACCCACGTTCGCGAATGAACCTATTCGCTCCGGTTTTGCTCTAAAGGGTCAATCCGTGCTTGGAAACAATTCAAGTCGCCCCTGATCGATCAAATCAAGAAGACTTGAAATTCGTCGAGCACCACCGCGAACGTAGTAAAGTGCATCCCAGGGTGTGTCGCCATTCAATAGAAAATGAGGGCTTCGCATATGCATTTCCGCGTTTTTTTGCCATCCGAAAACGCGCACCATGCGCAGGCGCAAAGTCTGAATGCTGGTCCCGTCAGATTGGCTGCGGGCATCAGCAGTATCGATCCAGTCCCCCAGATCTTCCCAAGACGCCTCTTTTCTAACCGCTGCCATTTTCATCGTTGATCTCCGGTTGGGCTGTCAAGACGACGATCCAAAATCGCGGTTCGCTATTGACCATGGCCCGAGAGTACGATGTATCAGCCCGACATGCATTCGAATGGCGCGGTAAAACATTACATGAACAAACTCCAGACTTCGCCAATGACCAGACTTCGCCAATGACCAGACTTCGCCAATGACCAGACTTCGCCAATGAAAAGCGGTTCTACAACACCGTGTAGAACCGCTTAAAACTCCGAAATTCGTAGATCAACCCTTTGGGGCCGTAGCCGTGAGGCCTTTTACTTTGGTGCCATTACCATGGTCATCAAGCGGCCTTCGGTTTTTGGGAACTGTTCGACCTTGATGTCTTCGCCAAGATCTTCCCGCACCCGATCAAGAACCTTCATCCCAAGGTTCTGGTGGGCCATTTCGCGACCACGAAAGCGGATCGTCATTTTGACCTTGTCGCCGTTCTCCAAGAACTTACGAACCGCACGCATCTTGACTTGGTAATCGTGCTCATCGATGCCCGGCCGCATCTTGATTTCCTTGACCTCGATCACCTTTTGCTTTTTACGGGCCTCATTTGCTTTTTTCTGGGCCTCGTATTTAAACTTCCCGTGATCGAGAATTTTGCAAACCGGCGGATCGGCATGGGGAGACACCTCGACAAGGTCCATTCCGACCTCATAGGCTAGCTCAACGCCTTCTTTTACCGATATGACACCGACCATCTCACCATCGGCATCGATGACGCGGACTTTTTCCACATCAATTTGATCATTGACGCGCGGACCCTCGCGGGTAGGCGCTTGTTGCATTGGACGTCGAGCTATTTAAATATCTCCTGTTAAACGTTTGGGCTAAAAACTGGTATTAATATAGGACTGGGCGTTGCTTCGTCATACTAAATCTTGTAGGCGGGACTGATCGCTTCCTCTTTAAGTGTAGCGACTGCCTGCTTAAGTTCAAGAAATTCCTGCGCTTTTCCACCAAGGCGGCGCATGGCGACAGTCCCTTCCTCGGCTTCACGGTTACCAACCACCAGGATCACTGGCACTTTTCCATGGCTATGCTCACGAACCTTATAATTAATTTTCTCATTTCTAAGGTCCATTTCGGCCTGCAAACCGGCGTCTTTCAACTGCGAGTACACCTCATTTGCATAGGCATCGGCGTCTTGAGTGATCGTCGCCACAACGACCTGTAGTGGGGCCAGCCAGAACGGGAAACGACCTGCATAATTTTCAATCAAAATCCCAATGAACCGTTCAAACGATCCCAAAATTGCCCGGTGCAGCATGACCGGACGGTGTTTAGCCCCATCTTCGGCAATATAAGACGCGTCCAGACGTTCCGGCAGGACAAAATCGACCTGATGTGTGCCGCATTGCCAATCGCGTCCGATGGCATCACGCAGAACAAATTCCAGCTTGGGACCGTAAAACGCCCCCTCACCAGGATTGAGGACCACATCTACGCCAGCAGCTTGCGTTGCATCGCGAAGCGCCTTTTCCGCCTTATCCCAAACCTCATCCGATCCAGCCCGGACCTCAGGCCGGTCCGAAAATTTGACAACAAAGTCTTCAAACCCGAAATCTTTGTAGATAACCGTTAGCAAATCAATGAACCGTTTGGTTTCCGCCTCAATTTGATCTTCGCGACAAAAAATATGGGCGTCATCTTGAGTGAAGGCACGGACCCGCATGATGCCATGCAATGCGCCTGAAGGTTCATTGCGAAAACAACTACCAAACTCGGCCATGCGCAATGGTAGGTCACGATAGCTGGTGGTGCCCTGCTTGAAAATCTGCACGTGGCAGGGGCAGTTCATGGGTTTGATGGCCAGCATTCGGTCTTCGGATTCGGCGACAAACATGTCTTCGCGGAATTTTTCCCAGTGCCCGGAATCCTCCCACAATGACCGATCAACCATCTGCGGCGTGTTAACTTCCACGTATCCGCCTTCTTCCAGGCGTTTTCGCATATAGTCCTGAACCGTACGATACAGCGTCCAGCCCTTGGGGTGCCAAAATACTGACCCAGTGGCTTGTTCCTGCTGATGGAACAACGCCATTTCCCGTCCCAAACGACGGTGATCGCGCTTGTCAGCCTCTTCCAGCATATGGAGATGAGCTTTCAGCTCCTTCGGGTCACGCCACGCGGTGCCATAAACCCTCTGCAGCATGGCATTTTTGGAATCGCCACGCCAATAGGCACCCGCCAGTTTCATCAACTTGAAGGCTTTGCCAATCCGCCCCGTTGACGGCAAATGCGGTCCACGGCAAAGGTCAAACCATTCGCCCTGACGGTAGATGCCGATGTCTTCGCCTTCCGGCAAACCACGGATCAGTTCGGCCTTGTAGGCTTCACCCATGCCCTCAAAGGTCTCAATCGCGCGTGCACGGTCCCAAACTTCACGAACGAAAGCATCATCGCGGTCAATGATTTCCGCCATTTTGACTTCCATCTTTTCCAGGTCATCCGGCGTAAAGGGCTCGTCACGGGCAAAATCATAATAAAAGCCGTTCTCAATCGACGGGCCAATCGTCACCTGGGTGCCCGGAAACAACGCCTGCACGGCTTCGGCCAGAACATGGGCCGTGTCGTGACGGATCAATTCCAGAGCGTCATCATCTTTTAGGGTGATAATCGCAAGCTCGGAGTCTTCGGTGATGGTTGTTGCAAGATCGACCAACGTGCCGTTCAATCGAATGGCAAGGGCGGCCTTCGCCAAGCCAGGGCCTATATCAGCGGCGACATCCGTACCCGTCACCGAACCTTCGAATTTCCGCACGCTACCGTCCGGAAGTGTTATTGCAACCATCATAGTCTTCCAATTTTTTAAGCGACCCGCTTGAGTCCAAGCCCAGAATTTAGAGCGATTGGCCTTTCTGTCAAGAACCGCGCATATCAATCAATTCGCTTTAAACAGTTCGATTTCGGAAATAACCTTGTCTTCGGACAGGGCCGTCAGATCAGGTACGCAGAGTATGCTCACCTGCTCACCTCGCGGCGCACAAAGTTTGGGGTCGGAATCCCCAGAAAACAGAACAATACTGGGACAACCGGCAACCGCCGTCACATGCATCGGCCCGGTATCATTGCCGATCGCACAAACCGCTTTGCCCGCTAAGGCCGCGAGGTCGATGATATCGGTCCTTCCCGTCAGGTCGATACATTGTGCCGTGCCGTCAAGAATTTCCTTAGCGAGCATCGCCTCAGCCCTTGTGCCGACCACGACTGGCATTATTCCGTTGTTGGACAACCAGTTGGCCAATTCCCGATATCGCGCGACCGGCCAGCGCTTGGCCGGGCGATGAGGCGCGCCGCCGGGCACTAAAAGTGCATAGCGTTCCGGCAAGCGAAATGATGACAGGTCGGTCGCGACCCATGACAGATCCGCAGACGGCACGTCGTCAATACCCGCCACGGCCAACTGCTCGCGCTGACGTTCAATAGTGTGCATAAGATCGCGGTTTGGATTCGCGTGCGGGTGGGAACATCCGGGCGCAATACCTGACCATTCCGGGCTTTGGTCTGGGAAAAACAGCCTTCGGTACCAGGAACTGCGATCAGAGGTTTGCAAATCATAAACCCGATGGAAATTTCCTTCGCGCAAAAACCGACGAAGTGCCCGCCATTTCGCAAAATTGAAGCCGCGCGGGCGGGTGTCAACGTGAACCTGATCCACCAACCCTGATGCTGTCGCCAAAGGCGCATAAGGTGATGTCGTTAATAGCGTAATCGCCTGATCCGCATGGTGGTGGCGAATGGCGGCTAAGGGACCGAGCGCCTGAACAAAGTCGCCCAATGCACCCAACTTAATGACAAGGATTGCCCGCCCTAACACCGGAACCAAGCCTACTCAGCCCCGTGCGGGACCAGCACTTCATTGTAAACGTCCAGCGTTTTTGCACACATCGTTTCCTTGGTGAAGTTCTCGCGGACGTTTGCAATACAATTCTTGGCAATCGCCTCGCGTTCGTCTTCCGACAAAGAAAGGGCCAATTCCATGGCCTCGGCTAGCGCATCCGCATCCATCGGCGGCACCAACCAGCCGGTCTTCCCTTCCGTCACTGTCTCCTGTGCACCACCATGTTTGCTGGCGATAACCAATCGGCCCAGGGCTTGGCCTTCAACAATAACCCGCCCGAAGGCTTCCGGCTCGGTCGACGCCGAGATCACTACATCACTTAACATGTAGGCCGCAGGCATGTCGTCACAGTGATCGACCATCCGCACAACTTCACCAAGGTCGAATTTTTCGACCAGCGCCTCAAGCTCCTGACGATAACTTTCACGTCCCTGGTCCCCACCGACCAGTAGGCACCGAATGTCACGCCGGTTCAGTTTGGCAATGGCCTCAATGAAAACGGCTTGGCCCTTCCAGCGCGTCAGTCGGCCCGGCAGCATTATGACGGGATAACCGTCGGATAACCGCCATCCGTTAGCAAGGCCAACAATGCGTTCGGCGGAAACCTTTTTGGGATCAAACCGCGAGATGTCAACGCCGCGAAGAATCGTTCGTATTTTCTTGGTCGGCACCCCGTAAATGCGACGAATATGACCAGCGATAAAACCGGATATGGCAATTACCCGGTCGCCTTTGGTCATCACCGAATTATATTTACGCTTCAAAAACCCACGGAGACCATAGGGGCCGTGAAATGTCGTAATAAAAGGTATACCAGTTTTTTTGGTGGCGAAATAAGCGCTCCATGCCGGCGCCCGGGAACGCGCATGAACGACATCGACACCTTCTTTATTAATCAGATCAACAAGGCGTTGGATATTGGCGTAAATTACGAAGGGGTTTTTAGAGTTAACGGGCAATTCGATATGCTCGGCTTTTACCCGTCTCAATTCATGGACTTTGGGGCCACCGGCTGAGACGACAATCGCCCGTCCTCCGGTTTGCACAATCGCTTCGGCGACCTCGACCGTTCCGCGCTCAACCCCGCCGCCGGACCCTAGATAAGGCAGGATTTGCATGACCGTCGCCAGGCGGCCTTCTGCCCGGCCATCAGAATGCTCACCCGGGCGTTCCCCTGATCCGACTTCAGTGTTATGCTGGGTCGCGTCGTTCATTTGATCCGAGTGCACCATGTTAAATCATATCGATACTGAGACCCCTATCTTAACACGCGATGACGGCGCGACAATCGCTTACCGCTACACATCAGGCAAAAGCCCGGGCGTAATGTTTTTCACCGGACTGAAGTCAGATATGACTGGCGGCAAAGCCTTGGCCGTTAAAAAGTTCTGCCAGGATCGGGGACAAGCGATTTTGCGGTTTGACTATACCGGTCACGGGCAATCATCTGGCGCGTTTGAAGATGGCACCGTTGGTCAATGGACCGAGGATGCGACCGACGCCCTCGACAGATTGACCGAAGGTCCTCAGGTCCTGGTTGGATCAAGTTTAGGCGGATGGGTGATGTTACTGACCGCGCTCAATCGCCCAGACCGGGTTGCCGGGTTGTTAGGGCTGGCAGCGGCCCCGGACTTTACCGAAGATCTTATTTGGCAGGCATTATCTGATGAACAAAAAACCGCCCTGGACCGTCAAGGGCACGTCGATCTGCCCAATTGTTATGATGATCAGGAACCCTACCGGATTTCACGCAACCTGATTTCCGATGGGCGCAAACATTTGCTGTTGGGTGGTGAAATTGCGATTGATGTTCCCGTACGGTTAATCCATGGACTTAAAGATGAGGACGTGCCGTGGCAAACCAGCCAACGCCTTTCCCAACGCCTGCGTTCCAAAGATGTGGACGTCACCTTGGTCAAAGACGGCGACCACCGCTTGTCTGAACCCGGCGATATTGAGCGATTGACCAGAACGCTAGGTGCCTTGCTGGACCAACTCGGCTAGCCGACGTCGCCCATCAATATCGCCCGCAGTCCCTGGCGATATGTCGGATAAGCCAACTTGACCGCCAATTCAGTTTTGATACGGGTATTATCGATCAGCCGGTTATCATTCCAGAAACTCAGCGCCATGGCCGTCATACTCTCCCTGACATCATCGAAGTCTACCGACGGCGGCGGGTTAATGCCAAGCAATTGGCACGCATAGGCCGTGACCTCACCTGGGGGCGCGGCTTCATCATCGCACACATTATATATTGCCCCTGGGTTAGGTGCGTTCATGGAGGCGTTGATAACTGCGGCGATGTCATCAACATGAATGCGCGAAAATTTATGACCAGGTTTGATGATCTGACGCGCTTTTCCAGCGCGAACCGTGTCCAGCGTACTTCGCCCTGGGCCATAAATGCCCGACAGGCGGAAGATATGAACGGGTAAGCCGTGGCGGTTTTTCAAGTCCAGCCAACCCTGTTCAGCGGCAACCCGCCGACGGGAGCGCTGTGATGTTGGGCTCAGGTCTGCTGTTTCGTCGACCATCCGACCTTGCGTATCGCCATAAACGCCGGTGGTCGATAGATAACCGACCCATTTGAGAGCCTTCAACGTTGTCAGGTCTTCACCATGGCAGCGAAGAACCGGATCACCGTCAGGGGCGGACGGCGGCACTGTGATCAACACGTGAGTAACTCGATTAAGCACTTCTTCAAACCGATCGAGCGGCGTCGTCCCATCAAACACAAGGCTCGACACACCGTCGGCGCGTAACGCCATCGCGGCGTCGGGCTCACGACAAGAGCCGCTAACGGCCCAACCCGCCTTCTGCAGGTGCCGGGCAATAACCTGCCCGCTGAAGCCGAGGCCAAAACAAAAAAATGCCGCCTTATCTGTCATCGTACTCGCCTCTTCATGGTCTAAAAACACTTGCCAACACCTGTTATAACCCGCCAAATTAGCAGTGCAATGGTCGCTCAAATTTACTCACTATTCACCGTCTCTTTAATACTCGCGATTATTCTGCCGGGCGATACCCGGGCGGCAGAAATCGACCATGCCGCCCGTTACCGCGCGTGCATGGCAATGGTCAAGACGGACCCAAAAAAGGCCTTTAGTGACGCCATTCGCTGGCGCGATCTTGGTGGAAATGAGGGGGCTAATCATTGCGCGGCGGCGGCATTGATCGGGCTTGAGCAATACGGCGAAGCGGCGGTCCGGCTTGAGGGGCTGGCTCTCGGCTCAAAACAAAAGCCCGAACTAAGGGGCCGTATTCTCAGTCAGGCCAGCGCGGCTTGGCTACTGGCCGGCAATGCCACACGCGCTGAAGCAGCAGCAACGGCGGCCCTAACCCTGGCACCGGAACACGCCGGAATTTTTGTTGATCGGGCCCAAGCACGGGCCTTATTGAACGATTATCGAGGCGCGCTTGAAGACCTGGATGCCAGTTTGAAACGAACCCCCAATGATGTTGACGCCCTTGTTTTTCGGGCCACGGCCAAACGCTATTTGAAAGATATCCCGGGCGCGGCAGCAGATATTACGACAGCACTACAAATCAATAACAGCCATCCGGAGGCCCTTTTGGAGCGCGGCATCCTCAGGCGGCTTTCCAATTTTGACAAGGGGGCACGAGAAGACTGGCTGACGGTTCTGAGCATAGCACCTGAGTCAGATGCCGCAGCGGCGGCGCGGGTGAATCTGGAAAAAATGGACGTCCGGCTTCGCCCCTGATCTCAAAAATCCAGATTGCGATAATGTTTGGGCGGTGGCGCCCCTGGAATGTGGTCCTCCAGCAACGAGCGAAAACTCGGTCTTGATTTGACCCGCGCATACCAGTCTTTTGCCGGTTCGTGGTCAGCCCACGGAACATCCCCCAGATAATCAACCGATGACAGGTGTGCGGCGGCGCATAGGTCCGCCAGAGACAGATGGTCACCGGCCAGCCATTTCCGCCGCTCGACCAGAAAAGCGATGTAGTCGAGATGCGTATGGATATTGGAAAATCCGGCACGAACTTTCTCGGAGTCCGGCTCACCGAAACCAAGAAAGCGTTTCATCATTTTTTCGCCGACCAGGTTTTCCGTTACTTCGGCGTTAAATTTACGATCAAACCAGTAAACCAACCGCCTTGCCTCCGCCCGGTCAAGCGGCGCGCGACCAAGGAGATGTGGTTCGGGGAAGACTTCATCGACATATTCGCAAATGGCATCACTGCCAGATATCGCAGTACCATCTTCTTCAACCAGTACCGGGACTTCACCGACAGGGTTAAGGATCAGAAATTCTTCGCGCCGTTCCCACACACTTTCCGCGCTCATCTTAAACTCCACGCGCTTTTCGTGAAGGCAAAGACGGACCTTGCGGCAGAACGGGTTTAACCAGAGGTGATATAGGGTACGCATATCCCTTTCCTTATATCGAGGTGTCGGACTATTGCCAGCGTCAATAACGGAGAACTCGCTAAAAAGTGAAGTGTTCCCCTATAGCCTAATCGTATTGATAAAGCGTAAAACAAACTCAATATCGACTTTACCAAAGGAAGACTTATGCTGATCAAGATTGCCAAAGCCTCAGACGTCCGTTCATCGGAAATTACGCCGAGGGCCCTATTCGACCAACGCCGCCGGTTTTTGAAATCCGCTGCCGTCGCCGGGGCGAGCTTGGCCTTTGGGTCGATCGGCGGATCAGCCGAAGCGGCTGGTGCAAAATTTCCTGATTTGAGCAAAACCAAATGGAACGCTGAAACCGTCGGGAAAGATCTCACACCTTACCGTTCGGTGACGGGCTACAACAATTTCTATGAATTCGGTACCGGCAAATCAGACCCGGCGGACAACGCCAAAGATTTTGTCACCAGGCCATGGGCCATCAAGGTGGATGGTCACTGCGAAAATCCCGGCACCTATTCCTACGAAGATTTGGTCAACCCACACAAACTGGAAGAACGGGTCTATCGCTTCCGCTGTGTCGAGGCGTGGTCAATGGTCGTACCCTGGGTCGGCATTCCCCTTGCCGATATCATCAAACGATTGGCACCGACGGGTGACGCCAAATACGTTGCCTTCGAGACGCTCAATGATCCTGAACGTATGCCCGGACAACAACGGCGGGTTCTCCAATGGCCCTACCGCGAGGGACTGCGTCTTGACGAAGCCATGAATCCACTGACCCTGTTCACGGTTGGATTATACGGTGAGGAACTGCCCAATCAAAATGGTGCGCCTATTCGTCTTGTGGTGCCCTGGAAATACGGCTTCAAAAGCATCAAATCGATTGTCGGCATCTCCTTCACCGACAAACAACCACCGACGTCATGGAATATGTCGGCACCGCGCGAATATGGCTTCTATTCAAATGTCAACCCTGAGGTCAACCATCCACGCTGGAGCCAGGCCAAGGAGCGCAACATTGGTGAATTTTTGAAAAAACCAACCCTTATGCTTAATGGGTACCAGGAAGAAGTTGCGGCGATGTATCAAGGCATGGATATGACAAAGAACTACTGAGCATGATTTTGTCGAGGGTCTGGACGACAACACTGTCGGCACCGATACTGCACGCCATGTCCAGAGACAGCCTTATCCGCCGCGTTCTGAAACCTGTTGTATGGGCTCTGTCTCTGGCTCCTGCCGTATGGTTGAGTTGGCTCGTCTGGCAAGCATTTACCATCAACCCGGACGCCCTCGGGGCAAATCCGGTTGAATACATCAACCGGTATCTCGGGGACTGGGCGCTCAGGTTCCTGCTGATTGCGCTGGCGGTGACGCCAATCCGCATTTTAACTGGCTGGGCACCAATTACACGGCTTCGTCGTTTGCTTGGTCTTTTTGCATTCTTTTATGTTGTCCTCCACCTGAGCAGCTATATCGGTGTTGATCAATTCTTCGACTGGTGGGCGGTCTGGCTCGATATTGTCAAACGCACCTATATTACCGTTGGAATGGCGGCATTTGTTGTCTTGATGGCGCTGGCGGCAACCTCAACCAAGGGCATGATCAAGCGGCTCGGCGGTAAGCGCTGGAACAAGCTACACAAAGGTGTCTACGCGGCTGGAATTCTCGGCTGCATCCATTTTTTCATGATGCGCAAAGGCCTGCAGCTTGAACCGATCATCTATGGTGGAATCCTGCTGACCCTGTTTGCCGTGCGTGCGCTTTACAAACTTAAGCGAGGCTAGAGCAAAACCGGAGCGAATAGGTTCATTCGCGAACGTGGGTTTGCGGGGATATCAACTCGTTAGAACACTTTCGGTGATCCAAAAATCGCCGGAAGTGTTCTAGGGTAAATCCCGAGTGTCCAAACCCATTGATGGCGGCGCGTACACGACCAAGAATTAATGGGCGTCATCCCAGTTGTCACCAACCCCCATATCAACGACCAACGGCACGGTAAGCTGGACAGCGTTTTCCATCACTTTTTTAACAGCCTTTTGCGTTGCCTCCATCTCACCATCCGGCACTTCGAAGATCAGTTCATCGTGAACCTGCAGCAGCATGCGCGCTGACAGACGCTCCAAATTAAGGGCATCCGGAAGCGAAATCATGGCGCGTTTTATAATATCGGCTGCGCCGCCCTGAATGGGTGCGTTGATGGCCGCACGTTCGGCCATACTGCGCACATTTTGGTTTTTATCGTTGATGCCGCGAACATGGCATTTGCGGCCAAAGGGCGTCATCACAAACCCAAATTTTCGGGCCTCTTCTTTGGTTTCACTCATGTAGGTTTGGATGCCGGGATAGCTGTTGAAATAGGCCTCGATATAGGTGGCGGCCTCACCATTGGAAATTCCCAATTGACGGGCCAAACCAAAGGCCGATATACCATAAATAATGCCAAAATTGATTGCCTTGGCCCGTCTACGGGTCATCGGGTCCATGCCGTCAATCGGCTCGCCAAAAACCTGACTGGCGGTAATGGCGTGGATGTCCTGACCGTCATGGAAAGCCGTTTTCAGGGCATCAATACCGGCCACATGCGCCAACAGGCGCAGTTCGATCTGGCTATAATCGGAACTGAGCAGCTTGAAACCGGGTTCGGCGATAAAGGCCCGCCTAATTTTACGCCCTTCTTCCGTGCGGATTGGGATGTTCTGCAAATTTGGATCCGATGATGCCAGACGTCCGGTCGAGGCAACGGCTTGACTGTAGGACGTGTGAACACGACCGGTTTGCGGGTTGATTTCGGTGATCAGAGCGTCGGTGTAGGTGCTTTTCAATTTGGCTAATTTTCGCCACTCCAGCACACGGCCGGGAAGTTCGTGACCAAGATGGACCAATCCTTCGAGCACATCAGCACCAGTCTGATACGCACCGGTCTTTGTTTTTTTACCGCCAGCGAGGCCCATATCATCAAACAGAATTTCACCCAGTTGTTTTGGTGAGGCAATGTTGAAGGGTCGGCCGGCCAACTGGTGGATTTCGACCTCAAGTTCACCAAGACGTTTGGCAAAATCATCGGACAGGCGTTTCAGTTCAGCCGCGTCAACACGAATGCCGTTGGCCTCCATATCGCCAAGAACGGTTATTAGGGGCCGCTCAATTCGTTCGTAAACACGAACCATGTGGTCTTCAGCGAGGCGCGGTTTGAATAGGGTGTGCAGGCGCAAGGTAATGTCTGCGTCTTCGGCGGCATAATTGACGGCCTTTTCCAAGGACACGTAATCAAAGGTAACCTGCGCCTTCCCGATCCCGGCGACCTGTTTGAATTTGATCGTATCAACGCCAAGAAAATCCCGCGCCAACTCGTCCATGCCATGACCATGTAAACCGCCATCCAGACAATAAGAAAGTAACATGGTGTCATCGACTGGCGTGACGGAAATACCTCTTTTTTTAAGAACATGCCGGTCATACTTAATGTTTTGCCCGACCTTTAATACGCTTGGATCTTCAAGTAATGGTTTAAGAATAGAGAGGGCAATTTCGCTGTTAATTTGCTCAATTTCGTTGACCTGTTTGGTGTTGGGGTTATCAAGCAGCTCAAGCGTACCTTGTATCTGTTCAGCCTTATGCGCCAGTGGGATATAACAGGCTTTTCGCGGCTCTACGGCCAGCGATACCCCCACCAATTCAACCTGAAGCGGGTCAAGACCCGTGGTTTCGGTATCGACGGCGACGATGCCCTGGCGATAGGCCGCATCGACCCATAGGCGCAGCGCCTCTTCTGTCTGGACCAACTCATAGTCAGGAGCGTTTGCGGTGGGGTCGTCGCCTGAATTGGGCCGATCACCTGATGAAACGCCCAGCTTGGCCGATACAGACGCTACCAAAGACCGAAATCCTTGGTCCTGGAGGAATGTCAACAAGGTCTCTGGATCGGGTTTACATACAGCAAAATCCGCGATCCGCTGATCAAGCGGAACATCATCCTTCAAGGTCACCAATTGACGCGATATTCTGGCCATATCGGCCTGTTCGAGCAGCTTTTCCCGTCGCTTTGGCTGTTTTATCTCTCCCGCGCGCGCCAACAGAGTTTCCAGATCACCATATTCCTCGAGCAACTGAGCCGCCGTTTTGACACCGATGCCCTGGACACCTGGAACGTTGTCTGACGAATCTCCGGCCAACGCCTGCACTTCAATCACTTTTTCGGGCCCAACACCGAATTTCTCAATCACCTGCTCGGTCCGAATCACCTTATTTTTCATGGCGTCGAGCATCGTCACCTGGTCATTAACCAATTGCATTAAGTCCTTGTCGGAAGAGACAATCGTAACCTCGGCCCCCAGTTCAGCGGCTTCGCGGGCGTAAGTGGCGATGATGTCGTCTGCTTCATACCCTTCTAGAGAAATCGCCGGGACATTCAGAGCCCGCGTCGCTTCCTGGACCAAGGCAAATTGCGGTATCAAGTCTTCCGGCGGCGGTGGGCGGTGGGCTTTATAGGCGGGATAAATATCGCTGCGAAAGGTCTTGCGGGCTTTATCGAAGATTACGGCGATATGGTCGGCATCGGTGTCGTCAATCAGCTTCATGATCATTTTGGTGAACCCGAAGACGGCATTGACCGGCGTTCCATCGCTGCGGACCATCTGTGGAAGACCATGAAACGCGCGGAAAATAAAGCCAGATCCGTCAATCAAAAACACATGCTTGGGGCCGTTGCCGTCGGTCATAAACCACCTCATAAAACTGCGAAATTCCGCATGAAAAACTGGCCCTGACTTTACCCGCCACTTGGCGGCGGGCAAAGCACGATCAGCAGGCTGAGCAAACTCAATCGGCAAGGACCGTTATCAAACCCGGCAAATGCGCCCTTTCCGTATTTCAACATGTGTCAAAATATGACTAGAAAATTTTCCTATTTTAGTGATTTAATGCTAAAATAGGACTAAATTAACCAATTCTATTAAGAAAAAATTGCAAATATACCTCATAAGTGAATTTGCAGACCAAAATTCACACTCCTGTGAGCCAGGGTGATTCGCCTTGGTCCGCTATTTTGTTTACAGTCATAATCAGGATCAAACAAACACTGTAGGCAGAACGCACGCAGTTGGGTCCGCAAAAGCCAAATAATTTCGTGGGAGCGTAAAAAGGCGAGACCAAAAGCCACATCAATAACGGGAGGGGTGCCACGGTCGAAAGGCATGGTTTTCGGCCCCTATATGAGGAGAACACTCATGAAGCCCGTATTCAAAGCGATATCCGCAAGTGTCTTTTTAACGGCGGCGTTTGTTGTTCCGTTCAGTCAGTCCAGCTCTGCCAAAGCCCAACAAGTTAGTCGTCAGGCCCCGATTTGCGGTGATCGCGACTCATTAATGGTGCAGTTGGAAAAAAAGTACTCCGAACAACCCAAATCCATGGGGCTTGCGGCCAACGGTTCCGTCGTTGAAGTCCTGACCGCCAACACCGGCACGTGGACCATCATGATAACCAATCCGCAAGGAATTACCTGTCTGATCGCCGCTGGCGAACATTGGGAAGAAATGAACCAGCGCAAAGCCGACTACACCCCGAGCTGAAGCCGTCCAACGCACAGCACGGCTTGGACTTGCCGACCGTCCGAAACGGACATGTCGATCAGTGCCCGGTTGACGCCTGTGACCCTTCTTTCAGCACGAAATGACGCGAGCAATAGGGGCAAGTGATGTCTGTTTTGTCACCCATCTGCAGGTAAACCAAGGGATGTCCTAACGCACCGCCACCACCATCACAGCCGACCGTTTGGCTTTCGCATTCGATAATTTCACTGTCCGACATGGTCCGTCCCTTTTTCGGGTAAGTATTTGCGCTGCCAAATGATAGCTTCGGGTGATTACAATTTCCAGCACCAAGGCCTAATTTATCTGCTTGTGGTATGATCTCATGGACGTACCGGGCAAGGGTGCTTATGTTTGCAGCACAGCAGATCTTTGCCAAAATTTCCAGAACCACATCCAGACATCAATATGACCCTTCCTAAACCAGACCCGGACAACGCCATCTCGATCTCCGGCCTCAGCAAGACCTATGCATCGTCCAACCGTCAACCTGCGAAAGACGCATTGAAAGATGTGACACTGAACATCCCACGCGGGTCGTTTTTTGCCTTACTGGGACCAAACGGTGCCGGAAAATCAACGCTAATCAATATATTGGCCGGGCTGGTGATCAAGACCTCCGGTGACGTCAAAATCTGGGATTATGACATTGAGCGCAACATGCGTGAAGCGCGGCGCTCGATCGGTATCGTCCCCCAAGAATTGAATATCGATCCGTTTTTTACCCCCTACGAGATGCTTGAACTACAAGCGGGGATGTTTGGCGTCCCAAAGGCGGATCGGCGCACGGAGGAAATTTTGGACGCTGTCGGACTCGCCGACAAAAGAGACGCCTACACCCGTACCCTGTCCGGCGGTATGCGCCGCCGCCTTCTGGTCGCCAAGGCGATGGTGCACGACGCGCCGGTACTGGTACTGGACGAGCCGTCCGCCGGTGTTGATGTCGATCTTAGGCGCCAGCTTTGGGCAAATGTACGCAAAATGAACGCGCTCGGGACGACCGTCCTGCTGACAACCCACTATCTCGAAGAAGCCGAGGCGATGTGCGACACCATCGCCATCATTAACCACGGTCGCCTAATCGCCTGCGAACCGACGGTTGATCTGCTGACCCGGCTCGATTCCAAAGAAATGACAATTTCGGTTAACCAGACCATCGACAGCGTCCCGATTGGACTGGAAGAATTCAAAGTCACCGTCAGAGACTCTCACACGCTGGTTTTCAGTTATCCACCAAGCAAAATAACCGCTGGCCGTATATTGGAGGCGATTACCACAGCCGGTTTATCCATCATCGATGTCTCGACCGAAGAAGCCGAACTGGAGGAAATTTTCGTCAAATTGACCAGCGCCCCGGAAGAACCCACGGTCGGATAACCATGTGGGTAAACATCACCATAACCCGCATCGTTCTCCTCCTGATTTCCACCATCTTGACGGTAAGCGCCTGCGCCCCACGCATTGAAGCCCCTGGCCCTGACATCACCACACCCCACCTTGAAGAGCACGCCATTGTTACCGCCGATGGCGTCCGCTTACCGTTACGTCAGTGGTTGCCGACGACAAAACCCAAGGCCGTCATCCTCGCCCTACATGGATTCAACGATTACTCCAATTTTTTCGATGACCCGGGCCAGTTTCTGGCCCAGCGATATCAAATCATTTCCTACGCTTTTGACCAACGCGGGTTTGGCGGCGCGCCAACCCCGGGGCGATGGGCCGGTGTCCAGGCCTATGCCGACGACGCCCGTAACGCGGTTACGCTACTGAAAGCCAAACACCCCGGTCTGCCGATTTATCTGTTGGGTGCCAGCATGGGCGGGGCCGTGGCCTTAGTCACGTTGACGTCTGACCATCCGCCAGACGTCGATGGTGCGATTTTAGCGGCCCCAGCCGTTTGGGGACGGGCGACCATGCCCTGGTATCAACGTCTGGCACTTTGGCTTGGAGCAAATACTGTTCCCTGGATGACCCTAACCGGCGAAGGCTTGAACATAAAACCTTCTGACAATATCGAGATGCTGATTGCCCTTGGTCGCGATCCGTTGGTCATCAAAAAAACCCGCATCGGCACCTTATACGGCTTGGTCAACCTGATGGACGCGGGTCTAAAAAGTGCAGGAAATTTCAACGTACACGCGTTCATTCTTTATGGTCAACATGATGAGGTTATTCCGGAAAAACCAACCGCCGAATTTCTGAAGACCCTGCCGAGCGAAAGCAAACCCATCCAAAAAACCGCCCTCTATGAAGGCGGCTATCATATGTTATTGAGGGACCTGCCAGCTGCGACCGTGTGGAAGGATATCGCCGCTTGGATCGCAAACCCGTCAAAACCGTTGCCTTCCAAAGCCGATCAGCGCACTCTTTCTTTGCTTGTCAACGACGACCCAAGAAAGGGCCGGGAATAAGGATCTGGTCATGCCCCAGTCACCCGATATCAACAATTTGAAACTGACGCCTTATTGGTGGGAGGCGGCACCGCTATCCGAAAACGAACTTATCGATATTCCTGACGTTGCTGACGTCGGCATTGTTGGTGCGGGCTTTGCCGGCTTGAGCGCGGCGCTGACATTAGCCCGGGCCGGTCGCCGGGTTGTCGTCCTTGATGCCATGCGGGCGGGCGAAGGGGCGAGCAGTCGAAACGGTGGAATTTGCAGTGGCAATATTAAGTTCAGCTTTTCGGCCCTGATGAAAAAGGTTGGCCTCGACCAAACCAAAACCGTCTACGCCGAAGGCATTGCCGCTCGGACAGCCCTGATCAAATTGATCGACGACGAAAACATCGACTGCGATTTTGAAGTGGTCGGTCGTTTTGATGGCGCGAACTACCCGCAAGACTACGACGCCCTCGCCCACGAGACTGATTTATTGAACAAACACTTGGATTTTGGTGCGTTTATGGTGCGCAAAGACCAGCAACGCACCGAACTGGGCACCGACTTGTACCAGGGCGGGCGGGTGCGTCCAGACATCGGAGGTGTTCACCCGGCAAAACTGCACCAGGGCCTTTATCAGCGCGCGCTTAGCGCCGGGGTCACGGTTATCGACCAAACCGCCGTCAGCCAAATCAATCGAACATCCGAGGGGATCACGCTAACCACGGCGCGCGGGTCGATCAAGACCGGCGAATGCATCGTCGCCACCAACGGATATACCGATCAGGTGACCGACTGGTTGCGCCGCCGAATTATTCCAATCCCCAGCCAAATCATCGCCACAGAACCGCTTCACCCGGAAGTCATGAGCCGACTGATGCCAAGCAAACGAATGGTCGGCGATACCCGCAATTTATATAATTATTATCGACCGTCACCCGATGGCACGCGGATCATTTTTGGCGGTAGACGCGGCGCTGATACGGACGATGACAGGGTCAAATGCCTGCATCTTTACCACAATCTGATTGAAGTCTTTCCCGAATTGGAAGGCGTTAAACTAACCCATTCATGGTGGGGCTATACCGGATATTCGTTTGATTTCACGCCTCATTTAATTGTCAATGACGGCATTCATTATGCCACCGGTTTCTGTGGCTCCGGTGTCGTCTGGGCCCCGTGGCTCGGACAAAAAGCCGCCCATATGATCCTGGGTAATGCCGAGCAGTCATCATCCTGGTTCGCTAAAACCCCGTTCCCCACACGCCCCTTCTATAACGGCAATCCTTGGTTCCTGCCCTACGTCATCGGCTGGTACGGCCTGAAAGACCGGATGAAGCATGGCCGACGGAGTTAGCCATAAATTTCCCCGCGATATCGCCACACAGCGACTAGCGACTTGCGGGAATGTAAAACTGAGAGTAAGTTCCCTGCCGCAACGCACCCGTAGCTCAGCTGGATAGAGCGCCGCCCTCCGAAGGCGGAGGTCACAGGTTCGAATCCTGTCGGGTGCACCATTTTTTTCAATGACTTAGTGCTTTTCCTTTCGGGGCGGAAACGGCCCCAGCAATCACCTGGCAATCACCGCGTTACCCCCCCTGCACTCCATCTTCGGGAGGCGTGTACGACAAACGTAAGCGCCGCGCAGAGCCTCCGTAGTCGTTTGTCTTACGCCCGCCACCAATGCGTTGAAGAAAAACCATTTTCGGCGTCCTACATTTGTAGGCGGGAATCGCCCTTGGCGTTTACGGCCTGAAACCAGCAGAACCCCGCCGTTTTTGGCCGCCCCGCTAGGTGTAGCGACAGGTGTGGGAGATATATCGTCGTAAGACGTTCCCTCAAACGAGGCCTGATATCCGTCTTCAAGTTTCCGTAATAAGCTGCAGTTTGCAGGGCTTTCGTCCCCTCCACAAGGGGATGCAAGGGGTTGATTTGATGTTGGTGGGAAAGTCGGATTGGATGCCTTGACACCACAACAGTTGCATTCGGGGTAACAAAATCCGGCAAAACACCCTTACCCCTGCTTCCCCAGTTTCTTTAAACGGTAGAGTGGCGGCATGCTCTTCTTGCTAGCTGGAGTTCTTGCCAAATGCAGACAAGGTTACATATTATATTTGACCAATCGCCAAGAATATGTAACCTTATTTCTATTGTAGCCAAGAGAGGAGCGCATGATGCCCGTAGTTAGAATCAACGACGCCACCTTTGCCGACCTGAGCACGCTCAAGACTTGGTATGGCACCAAGACGCCCAGCGAAACCATCGACAGCCTCGTGCGCGCGGCCATGGAACAGCTTGGCATGGAGCGGGACGAGGCCCCTAATGATGTGGTGACTACGACTGGTGATGGTCCCGCGCTGTTCGAAAGCGCACCAGCGCTTGCCTTCACGAAGCCGCTGGCCGCGTCGATAAACGGCAAGGCGCTGCACGGCCCGCGCTGGGCGGCAATCCTGCTCACCATGATCGGGCAGGTAAAGGCAAAAGGGGTGGAAGGAGAACGGCTGGTCCATGAACTGGCGATCCCGGCTAAAGCGGAGCAGTGCGAGGCGGAAGGATTCAAGTATCATTCGGACATCGGAATCTCGGTACAGGGTCAGTCGGCATCGGATTGCTGGAAGGAAGTCGATCGCCTCGCTAAGAAGTGGCGTATCCCGGTCTCTGTTGAGTTTCAGTGGCGCCAGAATCCGAAAGCGCAGTACCCCGGCAAGTCCGGCTTGCTGCGCTCGGGGAATGCATAGTGCCATCGGCTGTGGGGCTTCCGTCCCTTCCACAACGGGGTGTAATGGGTTTCGGTGACAGTGCATTTAATACTAAAGCTTAGTGCACTGTCACTGAAATCGTGTCCAAGGATTGTTGAAGAATAGGTGCTTTGCCTAAGAACGGAGGGTTAAAATGTCGTGGTTCTATCCGGCCAAAGTGAACATGGCTTTAGCAGCTATGGCAATACCGCCAAACCAATTTGACGGCGCATGGCGATCAGGAATGCAACAGATTGGCAAGTCTGGTGGACTTACCCCACAGGAAACAGCTTTGGTGATTGTAGGCTATGGATTGGGAATTAACTATCCCGACGATGTCGAGACGGCCATTGGTGTATGGCGGCATGAAGGAAAAATAGACATCTCTAAACCTGAAATAACTGAAGCCCTATCAAAGATGGGATTCAACGTAGGTTAATCATTGTGATGGGCGAGAAACCCCGGTGTTACGGTGACAGTGCATTTAATACCCGTTTCGCAAGGCAACACTACCCCTCCACCCGTTCCCTAAATTCAGACAAAGCATCCTTAACCGTGTCCGGCGCGGCGGCGATGACCTTCAAGAGATTACGCGCGGCTTGGTCGGGTTCGGCGCGGTGTTGCTCCCAATCGCGCAGCGTGCCGATGGGAATGTGAAACGTCTGTGCGAAAGCTTCCTGCGTCAGGTTCAGGGCGCGCCGGATGCGTTTGGCGTCCGCGACGGGTTCAAATTCCGCCAACTCCGCCTGGGTCAGCACCGGGTTGTCCACATCATCCCCGGCGGCGCGCGCAATGGCGTCGTCCGTCAGACCGTCCAGGCGCGCCTTTTCGGCTTTCGACAGGCGCGGCGGCTTGTCAAAATTGGCTACGGTTTTTGTAGTAGTATTGCCGCTCATGGCCGGTTGCCTTTCTCGCCGAAATAATGCGCGTCACGTCTTCGCCGTCGATGGTCTGTCTTTCATGGGTGATGACGACATAGACCCCGTTTTCGATTTGCCCGATGACCTGCCAGCGGTCCTCGCCGCCCCGGCGCTGATAGCGCTCCAGCCGGTTGGGGTCGCCGAACACATACAGGGCGTAGTCGAAACGCACCCCGTGCTTAACGAGGTTCGAGGCTGCGTTGTCGTCGTCCCATTCAAAATTCATTATACGGAATTCCCGTAGTTTTGCAAGATATCATCATCCCGACAACAGGGCAAAATCATAAAACGTTAACAAGCGAGTAATTTTTCGCGGTATGTTCTGTTCAGGGCGGCTTTGAGGCGTTTTCTTTTGACCGACATCTTTGATGGCTCACGTCTCGCCATATTGAG